>ENA-ORBV01002422-ORBV01002422.1-microbial-mat-metagenome-genome-assembly--contig:-NODE-2422-length-39402-cov-6.761933_pt1 | contig 39402 bp, 28 predicted proteins | sample MGYA00237777_ERZ505514 | MGnify/ENA primary metagenome ERZ505514 (study PRJEB26160, sample SAMN06269048) | microbial mat metagenome | isolation source: Oligotrophic lake microbial mat | place... | reverse complement strand
TCTGGTTGCTCATAGTTCCAGTGATCCCCCACCGCCGCGCGGCGGTGGGGGATCACTGGAACTATGAGCAACCAGAACGCTTCCCGATTTGGAACTTCATTTATGCGGCGTGTGGCGGGAAGAAATACGATCCGGCCGGGGCGGTCTGGACTTTGCGCGGCACTCCGCTCGACACGGTGAATTGGCCGATGCGCAATTCGCATCGGGGCGATTTGACCCGGCGTGAGGCCAATTTTATGAAGCGCGAGTTGGTTGAATTGCTGCCGCCCGGAGAGCGGTTAATCGCCCGCATCAACACCCAACCGTTTATTCTTGATGCCGGTGATGGGTTGACCGATTTCCCGGGCGACGAGTACCTGCTGGGGTATTGGCTGGGTCGATACGTCGGAGCGATTGGGGCTCCGCGGGCAGCGGGGAAGTAAACGAACGGAGAATCGGTTCGGGGGCGTCCCTGTTGGCAGCGGTCTCGTGATTACGCTCCGGTGAGTGGTACTGCCTTTGTCGTCGGAACGGCCTTTCCTGGACGGTTCTCTTCCGGTCGGCAGCGCCGTCGTTGCGATTCAAAGCCGGTTCGAAAACCGGACGCCTTCAAGTTTTCAATCCGGCGCTCAGGCTTCCCGACGGACGAGGGTTTCGTTATCCTCAGCCTGTGAGTAAATCTGCGTCCTTTCGCGTGGGCGTCCTCGGCTCGGGAAAAGGTTCCAATTTTGTGGCCCTCTGCACTGCCCTGGACGCTGGAACCCTTCCGGCCGAAGTAGCGTTGGTGTTGAGTGATGTGCCCGACGCCGGGATCCTGCAGCACGCGGCTGTGCGGGGAATTCCGTCGCGACACCTGGCACCGGGAAAGTTTCGCACCAAACTGGATGAAGAAGCGGAAGCGGCCTATCTGGCGGCGTTGCGAGAGGCCCGGGTGGACTTGGTGGTTCTAGCGGGATTTATGCGCATTCTTCGGGGCGAATTCCTCCGGTCCTTCGAAGGTCGCGTGGTTAACATCCATCCGTCACTGCTTCCTTCCTTTCCCGGCCTGGCGGCCTGGAAACAGGCGCTCGATTACGGCGTCAAAGTTACCGGCTGCACCGTTCATTATGTCGATCAAGGAGTCGACACGGGACCGATCATCGGTCAGCGCGCCGTTCCGGTCTTGGAAGGAGATTCCGCGGAGACGTTACATGCGAGAATTCAGGAGGCGGAGCGAGCGCTGTATCCGGCCGTAATCGCGGCGATTGCCCGGGGCGAGGTGGGGCCGGATGTCGATCTGCTGATTCGTACCGGGGGCGAGCAGCGCTTGAGTGACTTTCTGCTGTGGGAGAGCGCTTATGCGGAACTGCTGTTTGTACCGCAGTATTGGCCGGATTTTTCGCGGGAAGATCTGGCGGCGGCGGTGGGAGAGTTCGCGCGGCGGGACCGACGCTTTGGGGCCCTGACGGCCTAGGTGAAGTGCTTGGGAAGAACGCCGATCAGCAGTTGATGGGCGAGCATCGGGTGAGCGAAGAGATAGCCTTGGCCGAAGCCGCAGCCGAGCGACTTCATGAGCGTGACCTGGGCCTCTTCTTCCAGGCCCTCGGCAACCACTTCCATGCCCAGTGCGTCGGCCAAATGGATGACGGCGCGGCCGATTTCCGGGTTGGTGCCCGGGGCGCCGAGGCGGGTGATGAAGGTCCGGTCGAGCTTGAGGGTGTCGAAGGGGAACCGATGTAAGTAGTCGAGGGAGGCGTAGCCGGTGCCGAAGTCGTCGATGCCCAGACGAACCGAACGGCCCTTTAGTTTTTCGAGCGTATCGCACATCTCTTTGCGCTGATTCATGAGCGCCGACTCGGTGATTTCCAGCTTCAACTGCTGGTGCGCCATGCCGGTTTCGCGAAGCGTTTCGCTGACGACTTTGTCGAGGTCGTCGAGCCAGAACTGCTTTTCGGAGACGTTGACGTGGAGCGAGAGGCGGGAGGCGCGGGGGAAGAACTGGTGAATCTGGCGCATTTGGAGGCAGGCTTCGCGCAGCACCCAGCGGCCGATTTCAACGATGAGGCCGGTCTCTTCGGCGACGCGGATTACCTCTTCAAGGCGGCAAGTGCCGAGGCCGAAGGTAGGCCAGCGGAGGAGGGCTTCAAGGCCGATGATCTTGCGGTTGGCCAACTCGACGATGGGCTGGTAGGCGACGCGAAACTCTTGTTGCTCAAGGGCACGGCGCAGGGCGTTTTCAAAGTGGAGGCGATAGACCACCTGGACGCGCATGTCGTCGCCGAAGATCTCCCAGCGGTTGCGGCCGTAGTTCTTGGCGCGGTCGAGCGCGGTGTCGGCGTCGCGGAGCAGGTCTTGCGGGGTGCGGTGAGAGACGGCGTAGGTGGCGATGCCGACACTGGCGGTGATGTTATATTCCTGGCCGTTGGCGGTGAAGGGCGTGGCGAATTCACGGACGACTCGCTCGGCGACCCGGATGGCTTCGCTGGGGGTGCGCAGGCCTTCGAGCAGGACGGCGAAGCGGTCAGCGCCGAGGCGGGCAAGAGTGATGGCTTGTCCGCCGGCCAACTGCGGGTTGGTAAGCCAAGCGGCGGTTTGCTGGGCTAGCGACGTCTCGAGCCGCGACGCGACCGCGGCAATGAGCGCGGATCCGGTGGCTTCGTCGTGTCCGGTGAAGTGATCGAGGTCAATGAGGACCACGCCCATCGGCCCCGCTTCGCCGCAACGGGTGCGTTCGAGGAGCGAGGCGAGGCGATCGAGGAGGTAGGGACGGGTGGGCAGGCCGGTGAGAGGGTCGCGGGTGTGGGAGGAGGTGAGGTCAGTCAGCGAACCCGTGATGCGCGTGGCGCGGCCGCCCGGGTCGCGCTGAGCGCGGGCGCGAGCCTGAACGAGGCGCAGTTCGCCGTTGAGGCGAACGACGTGGAAGCGGGCCAGTAGCTCGGGAGTTTCACCCTGGCGATGGGCGGCGATGGCCGCTTCGAGGGCCGGACGGTCGTCGGGCGCGACGCGGGCGAACAGATCCTGGGAAGTGTAGAAGACGCTGCAGGCGGCGAGGCCGATCAGATCGCCCCAGCGTTCGGAGAGATAGGTACGGTCGGAGGCGAGGTCCCAGTCCCAAACGACGTCGGACCAGCCGACGTCGGAGTGGCCGGGAAGGGTGAGCGAATCCTCCTGGCCGGCACGAATGGCGGCCAGTTCCGCTGCGCGACGGTCGAGTTGGGCCCGGATGCGGCCCAGGGCGACGGGGTAGTCGATGGGGCGGGCAATGTAGTCGTTGGCGCCGGCGTCCAGGGCTTCGGCAAGCTTCTGGGTGCCGTCGGTAAGGTAAATCACCGGGAGGATGGCGGCCGAGTGCTTGGTCCGGATTTGTTTGAGGGTTTGAAGGTCGGCCAGAGCGCGGTCGAGCACGATGAGCGCGAACGAGGTGGTGTTGAGTTGCTCCAGCACCTGCTTGCCGGCGCTGGCGGAACTGACCTGGTAGCCGGAGTTGCGCAGACGATTGGAGATGGAGTCTCGAGCCTCGGGCTCGGGGTCCACCACCAACAAATGTTCCAAAATGGCCTGCGCTTCGCTCAATATTTTTCCCTTAGGCTTTATCGGCAGAGAAAGGGGCTGTCTATAGGGTTCCCTACTGAGGGAGCGCGTTGGGTGCGGCTACTTGGTCATGTCGCGGTGGGTGACTTTGACGTGGTAGCCGGCGCCGGCCAGAAACTTGCGGACTTCGTCGGCCATCATGACGGAGCGGTGGTGGCCGCCGGTGCAGCCGATGGAGATGGTGAGGTAGCTTTTGCCCTCCCGGATGTAATGGGGTAGCAGGTAAACCAGCAGGTCGCCGATGCGCTTAATGAATTCGTTAGTCTGCTCGAAGGAGCGGATAAAAGCGGCGACCTTGGGGTGGCGGCCGGTGAGCTTCTTCATCTCCGGGATGTAGTTGGGGTTGGGGAGGAAGCGGACGTCGAAGACCAGGTCCGAGTCGAGCGGGACGCCGTGGCGGAAGCCGAAGCTATTGACGTAGATCATGAGCTTGCCCTCGGTGGATTCGCCGCGGAAGGTCTCTTCGATGGACTGACGGAGTTCGTGGACGTTGAACTTCGAGGTGTCGATGACATGGTCAGCCAGGGCGCGGATGGGGGCGAGGCTTTTGCGTTCCTCGGCGATGCTGCGGAGGACCGTACGGCCCGAGCCGAGCGGATGGGGGCGGCGGGTTTCGCTGAAGCGGCGCAGAATGGCGTCGTCCTCGGCTTCGAGGAAGACGAGCCGGGCGGCCAGTTGATTGCGGAGTTTCTTGAACAGGGCGGGGAAGCGGGTGAGATTACTGCCCTCGCGAATGTCGATGACGAGGGCGGCGGAGCGGATGTTGGGCGAATCGAGGGCGAGTTCGGCGAACTTGGGAATCAGGTCGATGGGGAGGTTATCGACGCAGTAGAATCCGAGGTCCTCGAAGACCTTAAGGGCGGTGCCTTTGCCGGACCCGCTAAGCCCCGTAATGACGACGAGCTCCGGACGGGGCTTCTTGGCGGCGGGTGGGCGGCGGGCCGGCTTCATTGGACGTTGGGTTCGACGAGGTCGAAGTTGCCGTCCGGGCGGCGGACGAGAACGCTAAAGCCGCCGTTTTCGGTGTCTTCGAAAACGAAGTAGTTGTCGCGCTTACCGACTTCGAGGACGGCCTCTTCGGCGAGCATGGGCTTGGGGGCTTCGCCATACCGGACGCGGTAGATGCGGGGCTTGGTGGGCTTGGCCTTGGTTTTGGCCTTGCCGTTCGGGACTTCGACCGGTTCGATCACGGGCTTGACCTTGATGGAAGGCTCAAAGTGCTTGGAGTCGATCCATTTTTGGCGCAACTTCATGGCCTGGTGCTCGAGCTTGTCGAGGGCGTCGTTTAAGGCGCGGAACTTATCGGAGTGGGTGGCCATGCCGATCAGGTCGTGCCCGTAGTAGTGCAGCGTAATTTCGGCCTTTGACAAGTGCCGTTGCTGACTCAGGATGAAGTGGGCCTTCTTCTCCGTCGACTTACCGTCGACCATCTTCCCGTCGATCAGCTTGCCAAGCTTGGTAAGTCGAAGGGTGAGGCGGTCACTTTGTTCTTTACTGAGGTCGTGGGGTTTACCGGTGTAGGCGATTTGCATGGAGTTAGTGGCGGACGCGGCGTTGGTGGGTGGAAGGGATCTTCAAGTCTTCGCGATATTTGGCGACCGTGCGCCGGGTAACTTGAATGCCTTCCGACTGCAGCCGGGCCGTAATTTGATCGTCGGTAAGGGGGTTCGAAGAATCCTCCTCGTCGATCATCTTCTTTACTTTCCGTTTGAGTAATACGAGGGGAGTCCCACTGCCGGAGGGGCCTTGGACGGCTTCCGAGAAGAAGTAACGTAACTCGTGGACGCCTTGGGGCGTGTGGGCGTACTTACTCGCCACCGCGCGGCTGACGGTGGAGGGATGGACGCCAATTTCTTCGGCGACATCTTTAATCATCATGGGCTTCAAATGCTCGAGCCCGTGTTCCAGAAATTCCTGTTGGCGGCCGACGATGGCCTGGCAGACTTTAAGGATAGTTTGTTTGCGCTGTTCAATATTCTTGAGTAACATGAGCGCCGAGGTGAAGCGCTCTTTGACATAATTCCGGACCTCTTTGCTGGGCTCGGAGTCTTTCTCAATCATGTGGCGGTATTGGGTATTGAGGCGTAACTGGGGCAGGTCCTCGTCGTTCATCTCGATGACCCAATCTTCGCCGTCCTTGACGATGTAGACGTCGGGCTCCACCGAACGGACCGTTTCGCTGGAGAAGCGCAGGCCGGGCTGGGGATCGAGCGTGCGGATGACCTTGACCGCAATCTCAATGTGTTCGATGGGACGGCCCGAGATGCGCACGAGTTCGCGCCAGTTTTTGGTTTCGAGCAGTTTGAGGTGCTGGGAAACGATCGTCCAGGCGACGCCGCCTTCGCCGTTGCGGCTGGTGAGTTGCAGCAGCAGGCACTCCGGCAGATCGCGCGCGGCGACGCCGGCGGGGTCGCAGCTTTGGACAATCTTGAGGCCGGCTTCCATGTCGGCGACCGAGAGGTGCTCGGCGAGAGCAATCTCCTCAATGGGACTCATGAGGTAGCCATTCTCATCGAGGTTGCCGACGACGGCGTCAGCGGCTTCGCGAAGGATCGGGTTCATCACCACCAGGGAGAGCTGCTCGTTCAGGTGCGAGGTGAGGGTGGTGGGCGAAGAGAGGAAGGTTTCGAAGGAGGGCTTTTCGTAGTTTTCGCCGGCGGGCGATTTGTAACCGGGGTCGAGGTAATCATCGAAGAAGGAGCCGAAGTCGATTTGGTCGAAAGGGTCGGTTTCGGTTTTAGCCACTGGCTCGGTATCGGGGCCTTCGGAGGCGGGGGAGGCCGAGCCGGCTTCGTAGGGCGGGGAGTTCTCACTCTCGTAAGCGGAGCCGTTGATGCTTTCGGCGACCACCTGGGAGGTGACTTCGGTAACCGAGTCGGCATCGCCGCTGCCGACTCGTTCGGCTTCCAGCAGAGACTGAATTTCGGCGGGAGTCAATTCTTCGCCGCCGTCCGCGGATTCCTCGAGGACAGGGTTCTGGGCGACCTCCTGGGAGATCATTTCTTTCAGTTCCAACCGGTTCAGTTGGAGAACCGTCACCATCTGGACGAGACCAGGGGTGAGGATCTGTTTTTGCTGAACGCGAAGCTGGAGTCGCGGTGACAGCATACTCATGCACCTCAAGGTTAGCATCGGCGGAAAGCCCCGGTGCAATAGGGGGGCAAAGTTCACTTGGTGAAGTAGGCGTACTAGACGTCGAGGCCGATGGAGCGCATGAGGGGAATGGCGTTCGAACGCTGTACAGGGCCCGTTTTCATGCGGTAATCGAAAGAAAGCTCGCCATTGAGATAGTCATCGGCGAAGTGGACGTTGCAGGCGGTGGGGAGGTCCATGGCGGTGAGCGCGAGGTCGTGGGTGGTGACGAGGCCGAGGGCACCGTGGCTCAAGAGTTGGCGGATGATGGCTTCGGCGCCGACGCGGCGGTCATGCGAGTTGGTGCCGCTGAGGACTTCGTCGAGCAAGAAAAGAACGGGTTCAGTGAGCGAGAGGGTGAGGATTTGGCGGAGGCGGAGGATCTCGGCGTAGAAGCGGGAGCGGCCTTCGCTGAGTGAATCGACGATGCGGAGGGAGGCGGCGACGTGGAGCGGACTGACCGCGAGCGAGCCGCAGCAGACGGGTGCGCCGGACCAGGCGAGGACGGTGTTGAGACCGATGGCGCGGAGGAGGGTGCTTTTGCCGGACATGTTGGAGCCGCTGACGATGAGCAGCGGCGCGCCTTCGTTAAGCTCGGCATCGTTGGCGATGGCTTGGGCGGCGGGCAGCAGCGGGTGGGCGATGGCTTGGCCGCGGAAGCTTTTGCCGTTGGGAAGGAGTTCCGGCGTGACGGCGGCGGGGTGTTCGAAGGCGAAGGCGGAGAGCGAGAGCAGGGCTTCGACGCGGCCGAGGGCGGCGATCCAGAGGTGAGCTTCCTGGCCGTGGCGCGCGCGCCAGGCTTCGAGGGCGAGCGAGACTTGGGGGGCCCAAAGGAGCACGAGGGCGATGAGGCCGAAGAACTGGTTGCGGGAGGAATCGAGCAGTTCGACCAGGCGCTCGAGGTGGCGAGTGGCGCGGGCGGCGCCGGCGAGGCGATCGCGGGATTCGGCGAGCAGGGGCGAAGCGAAGGATTCTTTCTCGACGACGGCGGCGAGTTCTCCGAACAGCTTCAAGTCGCGCGAGGATTGCTGCAAGCCGGCGGAGACTTGTTGGACGCGGGACTGGAGCAGTGCGCTGAGGACGAGGGCGATGCCGGCGAGGATGAGCAGGTAGAGGACCGGGAGGAGGCCGAAGAGCCAGCCGGTGAGGGCGAGTAACTCGAGGGCGGTGAAGGCGGCGAGGACGAGCCTTGCGCCGGGAAAGAAGGGGATGGCGGGCCGGGTGGCCCAAGCGGCGACGGATTTGGCTTCTACCAGCGAGGTGATGTCATCGCCGGCGAGCGAGTAGGCTTCGCGCCAGTCAACGCGGGGGGCGAGTTCGGCGATGGCGGCTTGGCGGGCCTTCACCTCCTCGAGCGGGGCGGCTTGGCGGAGCCAATCGGCGAGGGTTTGTTCGCCTTCGGCGGTGCGGGTGCGGGCGATCAATTCAAAGAGACTGCCGCGGCCGAAGAGGTCAAGGTCTTCGGCATAGGGATGGGCGGCGTCGCGGAAGCGCTCGCCGGCGTTGCCGTGGCCGATCCAATCGGAGGTGGTGCGGCGGAGGGCGGCTTGGTGGAAGGCGATGGCGCGGCGGGCATGGTCCTGTTGGCGGCTGATGCGTTCGTGCTGGATGGCGAGGGCGATGAAGGCGGCGATGGGGAGCCCGAGCACGGGGAAGGGCAGGGTTTTTGAGGAGAAGATGAGCCAGGCGATGACGACGCCGGCAAGGGCGACGGCCAGGCGGGCGTGGCTGAGTTGCTCATCGAGCCGGGCGGTCTTTTTTTGCGTGGCTTGCCAGGTGGCGATGAGGGATTGGTGGGCTGGGGGGAAGAGGTTCAAGTGGGGGAACCGCCTAGGACGGTGGGAAGGGAGAAGCTTTCGCCGAGGTAGACGCGCTTCACTTCAGGGTCCTGCCCGAGGGCGGCGGGGGAGCCGGCGCGGAAGATCTGCCCATTGTTGATGATGTAGGCGCGGTCGGTGACGGCGAGGGTTTCGCGGACGTTGTGGTCGGTAACGAGGATGCCGATGCCGAGCTTTTTGAGGTCAAAGATGATGCGCTGGAGTTCGATGACCTGGATGGGGTCGATGCCGGAGAAGGGTTCGTCGAGGAGGAGGAAGCTGGGCTCGATGACGAGGGAGCGGGCGATTTCGACGCGGCGGCGTTCGCCACCGGAGAGCATGTAGCCTTTGGACTGGCGGACTTGGTCGAGGCCGAGTTGGGAGATGAGGCGGCGCATGCGGTCGTAGCGTTCGTGGCGGGGGATAGGGAGGGTTTCGAGAATGGCGAGCAGGTTATCTTCGACGGAGAGCTTGCGGAAGACGGAGGGCTCTTGGGGGAGGTAGGAGATGCCGCGGCGGGCGCGCTCGTACATGGGCATATGGGTGAGGTCCTGGTCATCGAGGAGGACTTGGCCGGCGTCGGGGGAGACGAGGCCGACGATCATGTAGAAGGACGTGGTTTTGCCGGCGCCGTTGGGTCCGAGAAGGCCGACGACTTCGCCTTGTTCGACCTGGACGCTGACATCGTCCACCACGCGGCGGCCGCGGTAGGACTTGCAGATGTCGACCGTCCGAAGGGTTTTGTGCGATTTGGCCACTAGCTCCATTCTAGGTTACCCATGAACAGGGGGAGCTGAATCGAGGTTTTACCGGGTAAGGTTCTAAGGCCTTTTGAGGATTTCATCTTGGCGTTGGTTCGCGCACACTGCAAGGGTAGCGAAACATCTTAAGCCCCGGCCGCGGCATATTGCGGGCCGAGGTGTGCGCGCTGGCCGCTTTTTATGACCCATGTGACAGCACAGTTCGAATCGACGACCCTCGACAACGGGGTGCGGGTGGTGACGGAACGGCTGCCGGCGAGCCGGGCGATTGCGGCGGGGTTGTTGGTGGATTGCGGAAGCCGGCACGAAGCGGCCAAGGAGAACGGGCTGGCGCATCTGTGCGAGCACCTCCTATTCCAAGGGACGAGTAACCGGGACGCGCAGCAGATCGCTCGGCAGATTGATTTGGTGGGTGGGCGCGTGGGCGCATTCACGACGCGCGACTATACGTGTTTTGTGGCTTCGGTGATGCAGGATTACGCTTACCACGGGCTCGACCTGATGGGCGACTTATTGATGAACTCGACTTTTCCGGAACGGGCGCTGGCCTCGGAGCGGGCGGCGATCCTGCAGGAGATTGAGCGGCAGGCCGATCAGCCGGAGACGCATCTGGAGCAAACGCTCAAGAGCGCCATTTGGCGAGGGCACGCCTTGGGACGCCCGGTGAGCGGCACGGCGGAGCGGGTGAGCGGGTTTAGCCGGGAAGACGTGATCTATTTTCACCATCAGCATTATGTGCCGGGTCACTTGATTGTGGCGGCGGCGGGCAATGTGGAGCACGAACAATTTGTGGCGCAGGTGCATGATTGCTTCTGGCGGCTGCGCGGCGGGACGGTTTCCGGGGTGATGCCGGCGCCGCAGTGGCAGGCGGTAAAGAGCTTTGAAGTAGCGCATTTACGGCAGGTGTATTTCAGCCTGGCGTGGCCGGCGCCGGCTTATGCTTCTGCGGAACGCTATCGGTTGCATGTGTTGACCGGCGTGCTGGGCCAGGGCTTGTCGTCGCGGCTATTTTCGGAGTTACGGGAGCAGCGGGGCTTAGTTTACGAAATTCAGGCGGAATATCAGGCTTACGGATCGACGGGCATCTTTATGATCCAGGGCAGTACGGCGCCGGAGCATTTGGAAGAGGTAGTCAGCCGAATTCAGGAGTCGCTCGACAATTTATGTTCGGGGGCGGCAGCGGTAAGTGAAGAAGAAGTCTGGCTGGCGGGCACGCGGCTGCGGAACGGACTGATGCTGACGGCGGCGGATGAGCAGGCGGCGATGACGCGGCTGGCGCTGCAACAACTGTACTTCGACGCGCCAATTTCGGCGGAAGAAATTCTCCGGGAGTTAGACGGAGTTTCGGCGGAGAGTTTGGCCGAATTAGTGGCTGGCTGGTTGCGGCCGGCCTTGGGAGAGGTGGCGTTCGGCGTGCTGGGTCCCGCCAACTGCGCACCGGCTTTTGAGAATTTGCAGGGCAAGATGCCTCGTTACGCCAGCCAAGCTGGCGGCCGGATTGGCCAACCCGTAGTAACAGCCCAGACGATGGGCGAAAGGAACGGACATCTATGGCGCTGAACGAATCCATCAAGAAATCCTGGATTGAATTGCAGAAGAAATTCGATTATCCGGTGAATGCGATCGGAATGAAAATTGCCGATCGGGACGCGCAGACGCTGCGGGTCTGGCGCGATGAAGGCATCGACCGGTTCGTGAAGAAGTAACTCGATGGCGGCACTACTTACCAAACACAACGTACTATTCCGGGAGGCCGTAACCGCGGCCAAAGCGGGAGACAAGATCGTCGCGCGGGCGCTTTTCCGCGAAGTGAGTGAATCGGAGCCGAAGAGTGAGCAGGCTTGGCTGTGGCGGGCGGCATTGGCGGAGACGGCGGAGGAGGCGATTCAGCATCTCGAAACGGTGCTCAGCCTAAATCCGAGTAATAAAACCGCGCTGGACCAGTTAGGCGGATTGCGGCTGTCGCAGCTGGCGAAGCCGAAACCAAAGGCGGAGCCGGCGGCAGACGAGGGACCATGCCCTTTCTGCGCGCAGCGGGTGGCTTCAAGTTCATCGCAATGTGGCCGGTGCGGGGCGTATCTGAAGTTAGCGGCGTTTGAAAATTATCTACCGAACCGGGGTGCCGATGAAGGCGCGCTAAAAAACGCCATTGTGCGGTACGAGGCGGCAGCGAAGCGGCAGGCGACTTACGAGAGCCATTTTTACGTTGGCTTGGCGAATTTGAACCTGGGAGAGTTGAGCGAGGCGGCTTTGGCCCTGGAACGCGCGTTCCGGTTAAAGCCGGACGAACGGGATGTCGCGTTTGTGCTGAAGGAAATAGCCGATCAGCCGATTATCCTGGCGGTGGATGACAGTATCACAGTACGGCGAGTGGTGTCGAGCACGCTCAAGAAGGCCGGCTACCGGGTGGTAGTGGCGGAAGATGGCATGCAGGCGTTGGCAAAACTAGATGAGCTTACGCCGGCGGTGATCTTACTCGATATCACCATGCCGCGGATGGACGGCTACCAGGTTTGTAAGATCGTGCGGCAGAATGCGCTGCTGCAGAACATTCCGGTGATCATGCTGTCGGGCAAAGACGGATTTTTCGATAAGGTGAAGGGTAAGATGGCCGGTTGTTCGGACTATCTAACCAAGCCCTTCGACGCCGAGGCATTGACGCGCACCGTGCAACGGCATTTGGCACCCGCGAAGCGTAACGCAGCAAGGAAGACCAGCTCATGGAAACAACGGTTCTCGTAGTCGATGACAGCCCGACCGAACTGCGGGCGATGCAGGCGGCGCTAAAGGGCCGAGGTTACACGGTGGTGACGGCCATCGACGGCGAGCAGGCGCTCGAAAAAGCACTGCAGTTTAAGCCACGCGTAATGTTACTCGATATTGTGTTGCCGAAGAAGAATGGATTTCAGGTGTGCCGGCAATTGAAAACGACGCCGCAGACGCAGGACATCAAGATTGTCCTGGTAAGTAGTAAGACACAGGATAGCGATCGTTTTTGGGGAATGAAGCAGGGCGCGGATGAATATATCACGAAGCCCTACGACGCGGCCGAGTTAGCGGCGAGCGTGGAACGGTTTCTGTAAGGCGCGACGATGTCCACTGAATTTAACCCGATGGAAGGTCTGCTGGCAGACCTGTTGAGTACTTGGGATGAGGAGCCGGGCGTCGAGACAATTGAGTCGGCGGCGCCGGTGGGGGTGGCGGCCGACGCTGATCTGGCGCCCCCGTCGATGAGCGTGCCTCCGCTCCCGTTGATCTCGGCGCTATCCACTCCGGTGGTGCGGGAGCCCTTGTTTCCAGAAACTCGGGTGATTGCGGCGCCCGTTCCGGAGGAAGAGCCCAAGGTAGCGGTGCCCGTGGAAGTGCCTGAGCCGGCCCTTCCGGTGGCCACCGCGCCGCAGGGAGAAGTCTTGGTGCGGGGGCCCGAGCCGGTTTGGGTAGAGGATGCGGGAGCCGCGGCCGCCTGCGCGGCAATATTGGCGCGGATGGAAAGAGAGTTTGCGCAAAGCGAGCCGGTGGCCATGCCGGTGCGGCGCCGCCGGATGGCGAGCGATGCGCCACGGTATGTCTTGTTCGTGGTGCGGGAGATGCTGTTTGCGGTGCCGATTGAGCGGGTGCTGGAGACGGATCGGATCGCCGCAATTACGCCCTTGCCCGGTGCGGCGGTGGGCGTACGGGGATTGACCAACTTACGCGGCGAAGTGGTACCGGTGATTGACTTACGGGAAGTATTGGGATGGCCGGCGCCGGAGAATCCAACGGCGCGGAGGATGTTAGTGATCCAGGATGGCAATCGGCAGCCGTTGACGGTGTTGTTAGTAGATCAGGTGAAAGGCTTGGCGGCGTTTGCCCATCCAGCCTGGAAGTCGGCCGAAATGGCCGGCGCGCATGGTGCCGAAGGCTATGTGAACGCGGTGGCGGAACGGGATCAGGAATGGGTTGGCCTGCTGAATCTCGACCGTATTTTGGACGAAACCCATTTGCCGTCCCTCGCGGCGGCTTAAAGAAAAACGTGAGGAATTAGAGGACAAGATGTTCGCCAAATTTAAGAATCTCGGTATTTCGCACAAGTTGCTGGTGATCTTTTTTCTGATGGCGCTGCCCATCGGGGTGTTGCTGTCGCTGTTCGTGTCGAACTTAGGCGGCCGCGTGATTTCGACGCGCAACGAGCAGAGTGGGATTGAGTACATTCGGGAACTGCGCCATTTAGCGGACCACCTGTCGCTACACCAGGGCGCGGCGAATGCGGCGCAGTTAGGCGCGGACGGTTTTCGCGCGCAAGTGACGGCGTTGCAATCGCGCATCGATGGCGACTTGACGACACTGGAAGGGCTCGACCAGAAGTACGGGGCATTCCTGAAGACGACCGAGGGTTTGGGACGCCTGAAAACGACGTGGCAGGAACTGCGCATGCAGGTGTTGACGTGGCCCGCGGCGGAGGGCTTTGAGCGCCAGGGGCGTTTGATAGCCGATACGAATGCGTTGGCGCGCCAAGCGGCGGACCAATCGAATATGACGACGGATGGCGAACTGGATGCGCATTACTTGGGCGATGCAATCGCGGTGCAGTTAGCCGCGGCTTCCGAGACGGTGGGCCAACTGCGCGGCTTAGGTGCGGGATTGCTGGCCAAGGGCAAGCGGACGCCCGCGGAAGTTTCGCAACTGAGCTATCTGGCCAGGCAGGCGGCGTTAGCGAATGACCGTGTCGCCACGAGTTTGTCGAAAGCGTTTGAGAACAATCCCGGACTCGAAGCGCGGTTGGCGAAGCCACTGGCGGCGGCCACGGCCGCGACGCGGACTTTCTCGCAGGCGGCGGCGGAAGAATCCGGTGCGGCGCAAGAGTATTTCGACAAGGGTTCGCTGGCCGTGGATGCTTACAGCCGGTTGAACGAGCAAGCCGCGACCGAATTGGCGAGCGTGTTGACGACGCGCTTGGACCGGTTGGACTCCGATCGCATGGTGCAGGTGGGCTTGACGCTGGGCTTGTTGGGCTTGGCTGGCTTGGCCGTGTATCGTATCTCGCGGGGGATTGCCAATCAGGTGCGCTCGATCGATGGGTTACTCGTGAATATCGGTATGGGCGACTTTGCGGCGCGGGCCGAGGTGCTGACGAATGACGAACTAGGGGCGACGGCCGGCGCATTAAACGCGATGCTCGATAATACGGTGAACTTACTGCAATCGCAGGAAGAGCGCGATAACATGCAGAGTAGTATTTTGAAACTGCTCGATGACGTGGCCGGCGTGGCGCATGGCGATTTAACCAAAGAAGCGGAAGTTACGGCGGAGATGACCGGGGCGATTGCCGATTCGTTCAATTATATGATTGTCGAGTTACGGGGAATTATCGGGTCGGTGCAAGAGACGACGTCGCGGGTAGCCTCTTCCACGCGTTCGATTAAGGCAACGGCGGAACGGTTGGCGGAAGGATCCGTCCAGCAAAGCCAGCGGGTGACGGAAGTATCGGCGGCCATTGGGACGATGACGGATTCGATCCAGCAGGTGGCGAATACGGCGAACACGGCGAGCGCGGTGGCGACGCAGGCGCTGGCGGCGGCACGCGGTGGCAACGAGAGCGTGCAGAAGACGGTGGAAGGCATGGATGCGATCCGGACGCATGTGCAGGAAACGTCGAAGCGCATCAAGCGGCTGGGGGAAAGTTCGCAGGAGATCGGCGAGATTGTGCAGTTGATTGAAGACGTCGCCGATCGCACGAGTATTTTGGCGTTGAACGCTTCGATTCAAGCGGCGATGGCCGGCGAAGCGGGCAAGGGCTTTGCGGTGGTGGCGGAGGAAGTGGAACGGCTGGCGGAGCGCGCGACGGGATCGGCGAAGAAGATCAGCACGCTGATCAAGTCGATTCAAACAGACACGAAGGAAGCGATTACGGCGATGGAAGAGACGACGCGCGAGGTGGTGGGCGGATCGAGCCTGGCCAGCGCGGCGGGTTCGCGGCTGGTGGAGATCGAGGCGGTTTCGCAGCGGCTGGCGGGCTTGATTGAGTCGATTTCGGCGGCTTCAAAGCAGCAGGCATTGGGCTCGGAGGCGGTGTCGCGCAACGTGGCGGTGATTTCGGGGGTGGCGGTGGAGACGGCGAACGGCGCGCGGTCAGCGTCGGAGAGCATTCAGTCGTTGGCGGAGCAAGCCGAGCAACTGCGTGCCTCGCTGCGCCACTTCCGGTTGCCGGAAGACGCCGGTCGCCCCGCGGGCGATCGCGATGTGGTTGCCGCTTAGGACCTCCGCATGCCTTCCCTACATGACCGCGAGGTGGTGGACGGCTTTACCGTCGAGGTAGCCGGATACTTTCCCCAAATTGAGAGTGCGCTGGCCAGCTTGTCACGCTGGCCGGCGGATGCGACGGCACTGGAGCAATCGCACCGGCTGTTTCATTCGATCCGCGGCGCGAGCCGGGTGGTGGGTTGCGTGGAACTGGCGAACTTAGCCACGGAGAGCGAGCAATTGCTGGAAGCAGTGGCGACAGGCGAGCGCGCGTTTGACGAGGAGACGGGGCACCAATGCCAGCGGTCCTTGGACGCGATGCGGATGGCGCTGGATCGCTTCGAACGGGGCGAGGTCGCAGGACGGGGGCGTGCGCAGCGTCCGGAGCCGGAGATCGATCCGGAACTGGTGGAAGGCTTTCTGCTGGAGGCGGAAGAGCACTTCGCGCGGATTGAAAAGCATCTACGTGGGTTGGACCGGGCGACGGAACGGAGCGCGGCGTTGGGCGAGGTCCGGCGTTCGGTACATACGCTTAAGGGGTCGGCCGGGATGGTGGGTTTTCCGGAGATCAGCCAATTGGCGCACCGGATGGAGGACTTACTCGACTCGCTGGTAGAGCGCGGGCAGGAGTATTCTCCCGATGTGCACGACTTACTGATTACCACTTACGATGTATTGGTGGATCTGGCGGGCGTAGGATCGGGCGCGGTGGAGAACCGTGCCGAGGCGCTGGAGATTCTTTACTCCGCCTACGAAGAGTTATTGCCGGCCCGAGATGAAGAACAGGAGCCTTTTGAGCATGGGGCGAGATCGCTAACGGCTGGCGCGGGGTCGTCCGAATCGCCATTGCCCGAGCAGGTGGACCCAAATAAGTATGTGCGGGTACCGCTGGACCGGCTGCGGGAACTGGTGCGCCTAGTGGGTGAGTTACTAGTCAACCGGTCGACGTTCGAACGCAGTTACGCGCGGTTTCAACACGAGACCTCGGAAGTGAACCTGGTGCTGAAACGGCTGCGGCGGCTGTCGCAACGGCTGGATAGCGACTATGCGACGCCTTCTCTGTTGCGGCCATCGATCCTGAGAACGGGGCAAAGCGTAGCTGAGGGGCGAATTGAGTTCGATCCGCTCGAGATGGATCGCTATACGGAATTTCATTTACTCGCACGCGATTTAAATGAAACGGCGAGCGATATTGGCGCGGCGGGCCATCAGTTGGGCGGCTTGCTCGGCGACTTCGATGGGTATCTGACCCGGCTAGGCCGGCTAACCAGGGAGTTACAGGACAAGTTACTCGCGCTAAGTATGGTGCCGTTTCAAACCCAGGCTTCGCGGTTGCACCGGACGGTTCGCATCACCGGCGGCAAGGAAGGCAAGCCGGCGGAACTGACGATTGAGGGCGCCAACGTTGAATTCGATAAGCAGGTACTCGAGCAAATCTGCGGGCCATTGGAACACTTACTGCGCAATGCGGTGAGCCATGGGATTGAGGATTCCGACCGGCGAGTGGCGCTGGGCAAGCCGGAGACGGGCAATGTGCTGTTGCGGATTGCGCGGGAAGGCACGGAAATCGTGCTGCGGCTTTCGGACGATGGGGCAGGGATCGATGTGAGCCGGGTGCGCGATGCGGCCGTGCGGCATGGCTTTATGACGGCCGAACAGGCGTCGCAGGCTAGCCAGACCGCACTCTACGCACTGCTGTTTGAGCCGGGCTTTACGACGGCTCGGGAAGTGACGGACGTATCGGGACGGGGCATTGGGCTGGATGTGTTGCGCTCAACGATTGAGAGCTTGAGCGGTTCGATGTCGGTGGATTCGACCGTAGGGCAGGGGACGAACTTCACGATCCGGCTGCCGCTCTCGATGGCGATTACGAAGGTGTTGTTGGTGGAGGCACAAGGCGCTTTGTTCGGGGTGCCGCTGGCTCCGGTGTTGCGAATTACGCGAGTGGAGAAGACGGAACTGCGGCGCTTGGGCGACGCCTGGACGTTGACGGACGGGAAGGATCCGCTGCGATTACTCGAGCTAGGCAGCGAACTGGGTTTGTGTGCCGCACCGAGCGAGGAAGAGCTGAATCATCGCCCGGTGTTAGTGCTGCGGCGGGGTGAGCAACGATACGCGCTAATGGTGGACCGAATTGTGGAGGCGCGCGACGTGGTGTTGAAGCCGTTGGGCAAGCTGACCAAGAAAATCCCCGGCATCGCGGCTTCCACTTTGTTAGGGGATGGAAGCGTGGTGTTGGTGTTGGAGCCCGCCGAATTAGGTGGGGCGGCGATGGGCGCGGCGACGGGACAAAGGCGGTTGACGCCGGTTCCGAGAAGGCCGATTGAAGTGCTGATTGTCGACGATTCGCTGAGCGTGCGGCGGGTAATGGCGAACCTTTTCCGGGGTGAAGGATGGCAGCCGCGGGAGGCGAAGGATGGCGTGGAAGCGCTGGAATGGCTGGGCCGGGCGGCGGAGTTACCGGATGTAGTGTTAATGGACGTGGAGATGCCGCGGATGGATGGCTTTGAGTTACTGGCGAGTTTGCGCGCGCATGACACTTATCGGAACTTACCGGTGATTATGGTGACTTCGCGTTCGGGGGACAAACACCGGCAGAAGGCAGTGGGACTGGGAGTAAATGATTATTTAGTGAAGCCATTCATCGAAGATACGCTGCTGGACTTAGTACGGCATTGGGCGAGGCGAAACGGATGAACCGGCAATTTTTCTTAGTGGAACGCGGCGGGAAAGTGTATGCGCTGCCGTCGGAGTTAGTGACTGGGGTGGAGCGATTTACCAGTTCGCTGGTAAGGCTGGACTTGGCCCTGGGAGCGACGCTCGAGGTGGAGCGGATTTCGATGCCGATTGAGGCGCCGGCCGAGGCGGCGCGGCGGCTTTCTGCGGGCGCCGAACGGACGTTACCCGGAGCACTGGGCGTGCTGCGATTGCCGCAGGGGTTGGTGCTGGCGGTGGAGCCGGCGTTTTTCGCCCCCGCTCCGATCGCGCGGCGGGCCCCGCGAATTGAGTCGCAAGCGGAAGTGTGGGGCGCCACGGGCGCGAACGGCGATGCGATGTTGATGCGCTTGGCGGGCACGACGGCGCGGTTGTTGTTGCCATCCGCGCAAGTGCTGGAAGTGATTCCGCAGCCGGAGGTGATGCGGCTCGAAACCGTCCGCGACGGTCTGGCGGCCTTGATGGAGTGGCAGGGTTGTGTGCGGCCGGTGTTTGGCTTTACCGATGAGGCGCCCGAGCGGGTGGTGTTGCTACGGGGAACACTATCGGCGGAGGTGTGTGCGGTGATGATTAGCGGGCGCGTGGAGAGGATCCACTGGCCGCTGAAGAAGTTGCACGGGCAGTTAGTCGAGTTTGCGCCGCCGATTCCGGTGCGCGGGACGTTCGGTTACGAGGGCCAGCCGCTGTTGATACCCGACGTCGATCAACTGGCGGCTTAACCTCGCTTAGAATCGAAAGCATGACATTCTCCCGCCGGCAAGCATTGGCCCGCATGGCGAGCGGCTTTGGCACGGTGGGTTTGGCCAGCGTACTGGCCAACGATGGGGCGCCGCACTTTGCGCCCAAGGCGAAGCGCATCATCTATCTGGTGCTGAATGGCGGCTTATCGCAGATCGATAGCTTCGACCCGAAGCCGATGGTGGATCGCTACGATGGGCAGCCGATGCCGGGCCTGCTGCCGAAGACCGAGAGTAGCTTGGGGAACCTGATGCGTTCGCCGTTTGGCTTTGCGCGCCATGGACAGAGCGGCATTCCCGTTAGCGAGATCTTTCCGCGGATTGCGGCACGGATCGATGACTTCTGCGTAATTCGTTCGATGCATACGGAGGTACCGAATCATGAGCCCTCTCTGTTCATGATTAATTCGGGGGCAATTCAGCCGGGCCGGCCGTCGATGGGGGCGTGGATTAACTACGGTTTGGGGACGATGAACCGTAGCTTACCGGGGTTTGTGGTGCTGTGCCCGGGGGTGCCGGTGGTGGGTCCGCCGCTGTGGGAGAGTGCTTTTTTGCCAGCCGTGTATCAGGGCACGCATATCCGGATGGAGGAGACCGATCCGCGTAAATTGATTCGCTTTATCGAAAATAAAGACGCGGATCGGGAGCAGCAGCGAAGGCAGTTGGATTTGTTGGCGAGGCTGAATCAGAGGCATTTGGCGGAGCGGGCTAGCGATCCGCAGTTAGAGGCGTCAATCGAGGCGATGGAGACGGCGTACCGGATGCAGACCGAGGCACCGGAGGTCTTCGACATTGCGCGAGAGCCGGTGGCGGTGCGGGAGCGCTATGGCGATTCGGCGTTTGGACGGAGTTGCCTGACGGCGCTGCGGTTGGCCGAGCGGGGCGTGCGGATGGTGCAGGTCTACTTTGGAAACTCGCAGCCTTGGGATAATCATGAAGATATTCACGTGCATCGGCGCTTGGCGCGGCAGGCGGATCCGGCGATCGCTTCGTTAGTGGAAGATCTGAAGCTGCGAGGATTGTTCGAAGATACTTTGTTGGTGGTAGGCACGGAGTTTGGCCGGACACCGGCGGTGCAGAATAGTTCGACCATTAAGCTGCACGCGGGGCGGGACCATAACTCATTGGGCTTTACGATCTTATTGGCGGGCGGCGGGATTAAAGGCGGGACGGTATACGGCGCGACGGATGACTTTGGGTTTCAGGCAGTCGAGAAGCCGGTGCATCCGCATGACCTGAATGCGACGCTGTTGCACTTACTGGGTTTAGACCACACCAAATTGACTTACTTTTATAGCGGCCGCTATTTCCGACTGACCGATGTGCATGGCCAAGTGATCCGCGAGATTTTGACTTAGGCCGGTTGCAGGTGTAGGAGGCTGACTTCGGGGCGGGAGTTAAAGCGGATGCCGGAGAGTCCACCGATGCCGCGGTTGATGTGTAACTGACGATTTTCCCACTGGTAGTGGCCGGCGATGAAGCGAGGGTCCTGGACGACGGCCCAGGGGTGGCGGCCGAGGAAGGGGAGATAAATCTGGTTGCCATGGGTATGGCCAGCCAACATGAGGTGCCAAGGGTAGTGCAGCAGAGACTCTTTGGCATCGGGATTGTGGTTGAGGAGGATGGTGGGGCCGGTGCGGGGGGCTTGAGCGAAGGCGCGCTCGGGCTCGACCTCCCAGGACCAAAGGTCGCCGACACCGACGAGATTCAAGCTTTCAAACTGGGTGGATTCGTTGTGCAGGAGATGAACAGCTCCGGCCGAGAGGCGAGATCTCATGATTGTGTGATCGATTTCGCCAGGTTGGGGGTGATGATGAGAGCCATCGTGATTGCCGAGAGTGGCGAAGGTGGGTGCGGCGTTCGAAAGGCGGCGGAAGACGTCTTTAAAAGCCGGGTCGTAGCCTATGTCAGGGTAGTCGACGTAGTCGCCGGTGAGACAGATGAGGTCGGGCTTTTGGGCGAGGGCGAGGTCGACGACGTAGTGCAGGTGGTGGAGTGAGATGGCCCGGCCGAGGTGGAGGTCAGAGAGGTGGGCGAGTTTTAGCGGGCGGTGGAGACCGGGCATTGCGATGGCAGTTTGGGTGACTTCAATACGCCACTTTTCGATGAGACCGGCGTACGCGAAAACGGCACCGCCAGTGGAGAGGCCCGAGAGGTAAAAGCTTCGTCGAGTCACCCTTTCATTGTATCAGAGACTTTGCCGGAAAAAGTAGCTGGTGAACGAGAGTACCGTATTCACGCTGGAGCCGAAGCGATATAATTACCGCACCGAACTATGCGACTTTCACGTGTTGTGATCCTGATGGCCCTTCCGGCGATGGCTTTAGCCGCGCCGAGTTTTCATCGCGACATTCGGCCCATACTGCAGAAGCAATGCTCTGGCTGCCATCGGCCGGGGGGCGCTAGCAGCGGGCTGGACGTGACAACTTATTCGGCGTTCAAGACGGGCGGGAAGCGTGGGCTGGCGTTTGTGGCGGGCGATGCGGAGGCGAGTCTGACGGTGAAGTATCTGGTGGCGACAATATTGCCGCAGATGCCGCTGGGTGGGTCGGCGCTGCCGAAGGATCAGATCGATTTGATTCGGGAATGGATTATAGCTGGGGCGAAGGATGATTCGCCGGCGTTGGAGCTGTCGCAGAGTAAGCCTGCCTTTTATACGCAGGCGCCGGTGATTACGGCGTTGCGCTATTCGCCGGATGGGAAATTATTGGCGGTGGCGGGGAACGGCGAGGTGCTGCTGCATCGGGCGGATGGAAGCGGGTTAGTAGCGCGGTTGCCGGGGGAGGCCGAGCGGCTATTGTCGTTGGCATTTTCGCTGGACGGGAAGACACTGGTGGCGGGCGGGGGCACTCCGGCGCGGTTTGGCGAGGTGCAGGTTTGGGATGTAGCTTCGGCGAAGTCCTTACGCGCGATGAAGTTGACGACGGATACGGTTTTCGGGGCATCGTTGGCGCCGGATGGCTCGCGGATTGCGGTGGGTTGCGCGGACAATACGGTGCACGTTTTCGATGCAAAGTCGGGCGAGGAAATTTATAAGATCGGCAACCATGAGAATTGGGTTTTGTCGACGGTGTTTGGGGTGAATTCGAAGCGGTTAGTGAGTGTAGGGCGGGATCGGGCGGCGAAGCTAGTGGACGCGGAGACGGGGCGTTTCCTGGAGAATGTGAATTTACTGCGCGGGGAATTGACGGCGGTGGCGCGGCATCCTTCGCGGGATGTGGTGGTGCTGGGAGGGGAAGAGCGAATTCCCTATGTGTATCTAATGGATCGTCCGAAGAATATGAAGATTGCCGATGATACGACTTTGGTGCGTAAGTTGGGCCGCCAGAACGGGCCGATTATGGCCTTGGATTGGTCAGGGGACGGGAAGTTGATCGTAGTGGCTGGGGCGGCGCCAGAAGTAAATGTGTATGACGCGGAGAGCGGGGAACTGCGGTGGGCGTTGACGGGTCATGCGGCGGGGATCTATTCGGTGACGTTTTCGCCGGACAGTCAGCGGGTGGCGGCGGCGGGATTCGATGGGCAGGTGCGGCTTTATGATACTGCCACTGGGAAATTAGTGCATGAATTTGTGCCGGTACCGATGTCGACGGCGGGAGTTGGGCAATGAGATTTTTATTGGGGTTACTGCCGGTATTGTTAGTGGCGGGTCCGCCGCTGATCAATGAATTGCAGCCACGCGGAGCGCAGAAGGGCCGGCCTTTTAAGCTGGCGATCTTGGGCCGCGATCTTGGTGGCGGGGCGAAGGTGCATTCGAGTTTGCCGGCGACGTTTACTCCGCTCGCTTTGGAGCGGGGGCAAATGGATGGCCGGGCTACGGTTTTCTTAGTGGAGCCCAAGAGCGAGATTCCCGTCGGCGTGTATCCGATTCGAGTGGAGACGCCGGATGGTATCTCCAACGTGCAGATGTTTACGGTGGGGGCATTTCCGGAGATGACGGAAGAGGAGAGTGAGCCGGGGAGTTTGCCGAATCGCAACGATACGATGGAGACGGCGCAGCCCTTGCCGGCGGCGAATGTTACGGTAAATGGGACGTTGCGCGGGGCAGAGCGGGATCTGTTTCGGATTTCGGCGAAGGCCGGTGAGAAACGGGTATTTGAAGTAGAAGCGCGGCGGTGTGGGTCGGCGATTGATCCAGTGATTCGGGTGACGGATGGGCAGGGTAAGTTGCTGGCCCGGAGCGAGGATGCGTTATTAGTGGGGTTGGACGCTCGGCTCGAAGTCACTTTTCCGGCGGCTGGATATTACTACGTGGAAGTGCATGATGCTCGGTTTAGTACGCAAGGGGCGAATTTCTACCGGTTGAAGGCAGGGCAGTTCGGTTACCCCACGGAGATGTTTCCTTTGGGTGGCCGGCGCGGAAGCAAGACGCCGGTGATGATATCGGGCGTTTCGGTGGTGGCGGATCTGACGGGACGAATCGGGCAGGTGAATGTGCCGGATGCGGTGACATTGCCTTTGCCGCTGGCGGTGGGGGAAGAGCCAGAGTTGGATGAGGCTGCCGGACGGTTGGCGGTTCCCTCGGTGATGAATGGGCGTTTGAGTAAGACCGGGGAGATCGACCGTTATGCACTGGCCGTAACTCCAGGCCAAGTGCTGATGCTCGAAATGCAGGCGCGAGAATTAGGGACTTCGCGAATTATGGGAGTGATCACGGTGCGGGATACGAAGGGGAAGCGATTGGCTTCGGCAGGGGATAGCTCCGTATTATTGGGCGTAAACACGGTGCAATTTGAATCGCGGACATCGGGCGATCCTTATTTGCGCTTTGTGGTGCCGGAGGGAGTTAGTGAATTAGCCGTGTCGGTGGAGGATTTGGCGGAGAGGGGTGGCCCAGGGTTTGGCTATCGGTTGATTACCCGAGTGGCGCCTTACGAGTATTCGGTGACGGTAAATACGCCACAAGTGAATGTACCGGTCGGGGGAAGCGTGGCGGTGCCTTTAATTTTGGAACGGCGCGGTTATAACGGGGCGGTGCAGGTGACGTTTCCGGATTTGCCGAAGGGCGTGCGGGCGGAGGGAGGATGGATTCCGGAGGAGATGGTCGATGCGGTGACGGGTTTGCCGCGCACGACGAGTCGGCGTGGGGTGGCGGTACTTACTGCTGAGCCCGGCGTGGCGTTATCGTTGACGGAGATAAAGGTAATGGCCGAGGCTGTTTTGCCGAGCGGGGCGAAGGTTACGCGTTCGGCCCGGGGCTTGGGCATGCTGGTGAACGTGGCTGGCGCGACGTCGCAAGGCGTGGTGGATCGGCAGCGTGGCGTGATGGCCCCTGGACTATTTGAGGGCTTGCCGATGGCGACGACGTCGGCCCCGTCGGCGTCGCTGGAAGTTAGTTTGGCGGAGCGGCGGATGAAGGCTGAGGGTGAGGAGTTTGTGTTCCGGTATCAATGGAAGTCGCGCCGCGGGAATACGGATTGGCCGGCCAATTTATCTGTGGAAATGATCGATGCGGCGGATACCCGGGCGGTGGACTTTAAGGCGGATGCCAAGGATAAGTCGACGGGGACGTTTATGATTACGACGACGAAGAGTACAACCCCCACGAAGTATGATGTCTATGTGGTGGGGCGTTTGATGGGCGAAGAGATTGTGGCGCGGCCGATCCAAGTTGAAGTGAAGGAGGTTCCGACGAGTGAAGTACCTAGCGGTCAGTAGTGTGTTGGTGGCGGGGTTGCTTGCGGCCGAGCCACGGGTGACTTACTTGAAGGATGTCGCGCCGATTCTGAACAAGGCGGGTTGCACTTCTGGGCCTTGTCATGGCGCGGCGAAGGGGAAGAACGGCTTTAAGTTGTCTTTGCGTGGGTACGATCCGCAATTTGACTATGAGGCGTTGTTATATGACTTATCGGGGCGGCGGTTCAATCGGGCAGAGCCGGGCAAGAGTCTCATGTTAGCCAAGCCGACGCAGGAGATTCCGCACGGGGGTGGCTTGAGATTCGAGACGAGCACCACTTACTACAAGACGATCTTTAATTGGATTGCGCAGGGCGTGCCTTTTGGCGATCCGGCAAAGGACAAAGTCGCAACGTTGGCCGTAGAGCCGACAGATATCGCCATGGCCAAACCGGGGGAGAAGCTGGCGCTGAAGGTGACGGCGACTTATCCGGATGGGACGACGCGGGAAGTGACTCGCGAGGCGACGATTGAATCGAATACTCCGGATGTGGCGCGGGTCGATGCGGCGAACGCGACGGTGGCCGGCGAGCGAATGGGCGAGGCGACGCTGTTGCTCCGCTATGAGGGCAAGTACGCGACGATTCCGGTGGCGGTGCTGAATCCGAAACCTGGCTTTGTGTGGAAGCCGCTCGCGCAACATAACTATATCGATCAGCTGATCGATGCGAAGTTACAGAAGATGAAAGTGCAGCCGTCCGGGCTGGTCGACGATGCGGCGTTCTTGCGGCGGGTGTCGCTCGATTTGACGGGGCAGTTGCCGGCGCCGGAGGAGGTGCGGGCGTTTCTGGTCGATGTAACGCCGAATAAGCTGAAGCGATCGAAGATGATCGATAAGTTGATGGCGAAGCCGGCTTTTGTTGACCAATGGACGATGAAATGGAGCGATCTGTTGCAATCGAGCCGGAAGTTCTTGGGCGAGAAGGGGACTTACGGGTTCCGGGAGTGGATTCGCGAGAGCTTGGCAGCAAATAAGCCTTATGACGCCTGGGTGCGGGAACTGATTACTTCGAGCGGGTCAAGTTATGAGTCGCCGGAAGCGAATTATTACCGGACGACGCGTGACGCGAAAGCGACCATGGAGAAGACCACGCAGGTGTTTATGGGGACGCGCATGGTGTGTGCGCAGTGCCATGATCATCCGTTTGAGAAGTGGACGCAGAATCAGTATTTCGAGATGTCGGCGTTCTTCTCGGGCGTCGGTGTTCGGCCGGGTTACGAAGTGGGTGAGGAAATCATCTATAACCAGCGGGCGGACTTCGAGATGAAGCACCCCAAAGATGGGCGGGTGATGGCACCTAAGTATCTGGTGGCTTCGGCGGGTGCGCCGCCTTTGCCGGCCTATGACTTCGATGCGCGGAAGCGACGAGAGGCTTTTGCGAATTGGTTGACGTCGCGGGAGAATCCGATGTTTGCGAAGTCCGCCGCGAACCGGGTGTGGAGTTACTTCTTAGGGCGGGGCATTATCGATCCGGTGGATGATATTCGGGCGTCGAACCCGCCGGTGAATGCGGCGTTGCTCGATGCTTTGACCAAGGACTTTGTGGCGCATAACTTCGATTTACGGTACTTGATGCGGACGATAGTGAATTCGCGGGCTTATCAAGCTTCGATCACGACGAACGAATGGAATGCGACGGACGTGACTAATTTCTCGCATGCGATGCCGCGGCGGTTGGGCGCGGAATCTTTGATGGATGCGGTGGCGCAGGCGACCGGGGCACGTCCGAATTTCCCGGAGGTGCCGGATGATACGGCGGCGACGCAGTTGCCGGATCCGCATGTGGGCAAGGAAGGTTTCTTGGATCTCTTCGGACGGCCTACGCGGGAGACGGCTTGCGAATGTGAGCGGCGGACGGAGTTGAGTTTGCCGCAGGCTTTGAACTTAGTGAACGGTGCGACGATTTCCGACGCCGTGGCCGATCCGAAGGGTCGGGTGGCGAAGTTAGTGCTGAGTGGCCGGCCGGATGCGGCGGTGGTGGAAGAATTGTATCTGGCTTCGCTGAGTCGCCTGCCTTCGAAGGCAGAGGCGGAGAGCGGGCTGGCTTATCTGGCAGGTGGTCCGCGCGCTGGTCGGGCGCAGGACTTACTGTGGGCGTTACTGAATAGCAAAGCGTTTTTGTATAGCTGGTAGGAGAAAGATATGCTGTCGATTCCTGGGCGTGCGGTACGGAACTGTGATGGTGTTTCGCGGCGGGAGCTGATGCGGATTGGGTCCATTGGTTTGATGGGCCTGGGTCTGCCGGAGTTTCTGGCGCAGAAGGCGTCGGCGGCGAATGAATCGGCCGCGGCGAAGAAGTATGCGGGGGCGCGTGGCTTTGGCCAGGCGAAGTCCGTAATTATGATCTTTCTGCAGGGCGGGCCGTCGCATATCGATATTTGGGATCCGAAGCCGGATGCGGCGTCGAACATTCGCGGTGAGTTTAAGCCGATCCCGACGAAGATCAAGGGCACGCACATTAGCGAGCATATGCCGATGATGGCGCAGGCTTTGGATAAGGCGACGCTGATTCGGTCGATGAGTTATACGCCGAACGGGTTGTTCAATCATACGGCGGCGATTTATCAGATGTTGACGGGTTATCCGCCGGATAAGGTGTCGCCGTCGGGTCAGCTGGAGCCGCCGAATGGGGCGGATTTCCCAAATATTGGGAGCCATATCTCGAAGATGAAGCCGATGACGGAGCCGGTGCTGCCGTTTGTGGAGTTACCGCGGCCTTTGCAAGAAAGCGGCATTATCGGGAAGGGCGGGGCAGCGGGATTTTTGGGTAAGGCCTATGATCCTTATCGGATGTATCAGGATCCGGTGCGGCCCATTCAGTTGGATGATTTGTCCTTGCGCAAGGACGTGCCGGCGGATCGCTTGAAAGACCGGTTTGCGTTGCTGAAGGGGATTAATCAGTCGATGCCCGATTTGGAGAAGGCGCTCGATTCTTATGCGATTGACGAGTATTACGGGAAGGCTTATGACTTAGTGCTTTCCGGCAAGGCTCGGGATGCTTTCGATTTAACGAAGGAGAAAGATACGATGCGCGAGCGGTATGGGATGCATACTTTCGGGCAGAGTACTTTGATGGCGCGGCGGTTGATTGAAGCGGGGACGAAGTTTGTGCAGGTGAATTGGCCTTCGGTAGCCAATGGCGACCCGGAGACGACGGCTTGGGATACCCATGCGGCCAACTTTGGGCCTTTGAAGAATTTGCATTGCCCGAAGTTGGATCGTTCGTTGTCCGCGTTACTCGAAGATATGGATCAGCGCGGAATGTTGAAGGAGACGATGGTGGTGGCGATTGGGGAGTTCGGGCGATCGCCGAAGATTGGCGTGTCGACTTCGGGGAACTCGAATGCTCCGGATGGGCGCGATCATTGGCCGTATTGCTACAGCGCGGTGGTGGCGGGGGCGGGGATTGCGCGGGGCGTGCAGTATGGCGAGAGCGATGCGACGGCGTCGTCGCCGAAAGAGAAGCCGGTGCACCCGAATGACTTGCTGGCGACGATTTACTACGCGCTGGGGGTGGATCCGGATATGGAGATTCGGAATCATTTGAATCAGCCGCGGGAGTTGGTGAAGGGGAAGATTGTGGCGGATTTGTTTGGGTAGATTGGCTTAGAGATCTATCCAAACGTCTGGTTCTATGTGCGCTTGGTTGAGGATGCTGCGCAAGGTCCCGACGGGGACCTCGTGCTTTTGGGGAACGATCACCGTGTCGACGGTGTCTTCGAGGCGGCGGACGAACTTTACGTGGCTGCCCTTCTGACTTTCTTCGATGAAGCCGACCGCCTCGAGCCGTCTCTTGATTTCCCGGAAAGGCTGAGGGCTAAGCCGCGCCAACCTCTACCTCGATCAGGCATACTTTAGGTGGCCGGGTGGTCTGGGGCGGCTCAAAGTACAGTTCAAGGGCTTCTTTAAGGTTGGTGAGGGCCTCTTTTTCCGTCTCGCCTTGGCTCGCCACGTCGATTTCAAGGCATTGGGAGACGTACCAGTCCCCTTCTCTCCAGACGGTGGCGGCGAATGGTCGTTTCATAGTCATATTCTGGCACAGGAATATAGGCTGGCCCCAGATGTTGCGTTGTCTTGCCCTGGGGTCTTGTAAAATAATGGACTTCATCAAGCGCGTTCTTGGGTTGGATTGTCTCAGACGAATCCAGTCTGTCGTTTTCCACTTCGAGCAGAACAATGACGCATTGTATGCCAAGATTCGTCAGATCTATGGTGTTGACGTCTCTGAGATTGAGTCTGGAAATTTAGCCGAAATCCTCTAACGCATTGCGGCGGAAGGGCCCTAGGCTACTTCGTTATCGCTTTGAAAGAAGACCAGTAGGTGAGGTGGCAAAGGAAGACGGGCCAGGGGGCCCGTGCTACAAGGTAAGCTTAAGACCGATGACGATTGTGGATCACTTGGAATGCTCCTATACGGGGACCCGGTATGAGGCGGGGAAGCTTCATAACTTGAGTGGGGAGGGTTGGCCGCTGCTGGTGCGGTATGACCTGGCGAAGGCGCGGGAGAGTTGGAACCGGGAGTGGATTGCGGATGGTCCGCGGAGTATGTGGCGGTATGCGCCGGTGTTGCCGGTGAAGAATCCGGCCAATATTGTGTCTTTGGGCGAGGGGTGGTCGCCGTTGGTGCGGACGCCGCGGTTGGCGAAGACCTTGGGCTGTGAGCAGCTGTGGGTGAAGGACGAGGGGATCAATCCTACCGGCAGCTTTAAGGCGCGGGGATTGTCTTGCGCGATTTCGATGTGCAAGGAATTGGGGGTGAAGAAGGTGGCGATTCCTTCGGCGGGGAACGCGGCGAGCGCGATGGCGGCTTATGCGGCGGCGGCGGGGATGGAAGCGCATATCTTTATGCCGCAGGATGTGCCGCAGGCCAATTACATTGAGTGCAAGAGCTTCGGCGCGCATGTGACTTTGGTGAATGGCCTGATCAGCGATTGCGGGCGGATTGTGGGCGAGCGCAAGGATGCCGAGGGTTGGTTCGACGTGAGCACGCTGAAGGAGCCTTATCGGATTGAAGGCAAGAAGACCATGGGCTATGAGTTGGCCGAGCAGATGGGCTGGACTCTGCCGGACGTGATCTTCTACCCGACCGGCGGCGGCGTGGGGATGATTGGGATGTGGAAGGCGTTCGAGGAGATGGAGCAGATGGGTTGGATTGGATCGCGCCGGCCCAAGATGATCGCGGTGCAGGCGACGGGTTGTCAGCCGATTGTGCGGGCGTTTGAACAAGGGACGGAGCGGAGTGAATTCTGGCAGAACGCCACTACCGTGTCGAGCGGCCTGCGGGTGCCGAAGCCGCTTGGCGACTTTTTGGTGCTGAAAGCGGTGCGGCAAAGCGGGGGGACGGCGATCGCGGTGACCGATGAAGAGTCGCTCGATTGGGGCATTGAGTTGGCGAAGCAGGAGGGCATGTTCGTGGCGCCGGAGGGTGCGGCGTGCGTGGCGGCATGTCAACATTTGTTAAATTCTGGTTTCCTGAAGCCGTCCGAGAAGATCGTGATTTACAACACGGGCGCTGGACTCAAGTACTTAGAGGCTTACGCGACACGATTCCCGCGGACGGCCTTACCGGTGGATTCGCTTTCGATGATCTCGCCCCGCTAGAATAGAGGGAAGTCTCCATGCTGAAAAATGTCCTTATTCTTCTGATGTGCGCGGCGGGCGCGATTACCCAGAGCGCGGCGCAAAGCCCGGTGCGGTATGGGTCCTATTTGGGGACCGATTTGTTCGACACGGTGATTGCGTCGGCGGTGGATAGCCGCGGCAACATTTGGATGACGGGCTATACGAGCGCGGACAGTTTCCCATTGGCGGGCGACGCGTTTCGGAATACGTCGGGTGGCGGGCGCGAGATTTTCCTGGTGCGGATTGACCCGCGGCGGTCAGGGGAAGAGGCGTTGACCTATGCGAGCTATATTGGCGGCGATGGCCTGGATGAGCCGACGGCGCTGGCGGTGGACGGGGAGTTTGTTTATGTGTGCGGCGTGACGACGTCGACGAATTTTCCGCTGGCGGGCGCGGCTTTTCAGGGTGCGCCCGGTGGCGATCGCGATGCGTTTGTATTGAAGCTGGATCCGCGAATTGGTGGCGATGGCGGCTTGATCTACTCCACGTTGCTAGGCGGGAGCCGGTCGGACGGGTGCAATTCCTTGGCGGTGCGCAGTGGTCGGGTGTATGTGGCGGGCTACACGAATTCGGGGACGTTTCCGACGACGAGTAATGCGTTCCAGGGCGGTCAGGTGGGGAGTTGGGATGCTTGGGTAGCGGTGCTGGATATGAATCGCGGCACGGCTTCGGAGACGTTGGTATACGGCACGCGGCTGGGCGGCGAACAGGCGGACGCGGCGACGGCGGTGACGGCCGATGCGCAGGGCTTGATTTATGTGGCGGGCTATACGGGGTCGCAGGGTTTCCCTGTGAGTCCGAATGCGCCGCAGCGGGCGTTTCGGGGGGTGACGGACTTGTTCCTGGTGCGGATTGATCCGGCGCAGAATGCTTCGATCTACTCGACTTTGTGGGGGGGTGCGGATAACGATGTGCCGACGGCGATTGCGCTCGATACGACGGGCGCGTTGGTGGTGACGGGCTACTCGTTGTCGAATGATTTTCCGACGACGTCGGGATCGGCGCAAGCTGCGGGTGCGGGACGTGGCGATGCCTTTGTGATGCGGGTGCGGCTGGATGCGGCGGTGCCGGAGCCGATTTTGTACTCGACCTTGCTGGGTGGGTCCGGTGGCGATGTGGCGCAGGCGTTGGCGGTGAATGCGCAGAACGAAGTGTTTGTGGTGGGCTACACGGCGTCGACCGATTTCCCATTGCGGGGCGAATCGGTGCAGCGGACGAATGGCGGGACCTATGACGGCTTTGTGGCCAGGATCCTGCCGAATGCACCGGCGGGGATGGCTTTGTCGTACACCACCTATCTCGGTGGCATCGGGCAGGACACGTTCTCAAGCGTGACTTTAACCAGTGCTTGCGAGATCACGGTGAGCGGGTTCACGTCGAGTGTGTCGGGCTTATTGACGAGCGCGAACGCCTATCAGCGGGAGCTTAAGGGCTACGGCGACGGCTTCGTGCAGCAGATCAACCTTTGCGCGCGGCCATAGCGCGAGGCTGGTTGTGCAGGCAGGCGAGCAGCTGATTCACTGACTCTTGGACGGCTTGGTTGCCGGGTAAGGTGAGGTCAGCGAATTGGGCGGAAGGCCAGACAAATTCGATGATTGAGGAACAAGAATCCTTGCCCGCGGAGGCATCGGTTCAGAGCAAGGAAATCGAAGTCCCGGCGTGAAGCGTCCGGTTGTAATGAGGCAGCGCTCTCGGCTCCGGAGGGGGCCGTGTTTTCGCCAACCGTCATAATTGGCCCAGCCTGTGATCCCCTACCGCACGGCGATCGTGGCGCCGACGGGGCTCTGCCCACCGCCCACGAAGATCTCTACCGGCGTGGAGGAGTTCGATGGCGTATTGGCCGAGAGCCGGAAGTTGATCTGCATTAAGCCGGAAACCAGCGCGGGCGCGGAGCCGGCGTAGAAGATCTCGGTGGCCGGAAGGTCGGCGCCATTCACCCGCACTCGCACCGGCTCGACGGGCCGCTTGAGGTTGGTGGCCGCGACAATTTCGCCATCCACGCCGCCGGGCGTCGTTTGGCCTTCGCCGGTGGCGAAGAGCACGACGATACTACCCGGCGCGGCCGGGTTGCCCGGGCTGTTCACCGAACTGTCGGCATTGAGGGCTGCGGCCTGTTTGCCGTCGGTCGTAAAGATGCCGGGGGCCGAGTCGATAATCCGGGGCGCTAGCGTGTTCGACGCGACGCCACTATACTCGACGGTCATCTGCGAAAAGGCGCGCCCGGCGAGTTGGTAGGGCACGGTAGCGTTAATCTGGGTGGCGCTGGCGAAGAGAATCGGCGCGGGAATGCCATCGAACAGTACGCGCACACCCGCTACCGCCGTCGTGAAGCGTCCGTTCACTACTTGGCCACCCACGGCTTGGGCGGGGCCCAGGTTAGTCCCCAGGATGGTGAAGATCATGCCGGGCGAGAGAGCACCGGGCTGGAAGGTCGCGGCGTTGGCGAAGGTCGTCATCACCGGGGGCGGATCCGGATCGGTAAGGTAAGCCACGGTAATGGTGGTCGTCTGCCCGCCGGTGAGCGGCACCAATGTCAGGCGGCCGACAGCCAGCCGAGAATTGGCCGGCAGCGCGGCCGTATTCACCCCGACGTTGAGCGAGGCGGGCGTGGTGCCGGCGAGCGGCGTTGCAGTGAGCCACGGTGAATCGCTGGTGACGTTAAACGAGAGCGGAATTCCGGGCACGCTCGCGGTTACCTGCACCGTCTGCGGCGGCGGATTCGCTTGGCTCAAACGGCCGGAGAAGTTAACTGAGCTGGGTGCCACCAATAAGTTGTTCACGGCGACCACTGCGAGTGTGACGGAAATTAACACGTTGCCCGAAGTACTCGGCGAAAACACCGAGATGACCGCGGAGTAATTGCCGACGGGCAGGGACGAGGCGTTGGCGTTGGGAGAGACCTGCAATATGCCGTTGGTTTGCGCTCCGGATTGGACGACGGTGAGCCAATTTCCGTTTACTGGCGATTGCACAGAGGAATTGAACGTGTAAGTGACGGGTTGTTGGCTCGTCACCTGCACGATTTGCGCCACGGCCGCTGCGGCGCCGCGGATTTGGGTGAAGTTCAGCGCGGCGGGTGTGGCCTGCAGCACCGTCGATTGGTTGACGATCAGCGTGACGGGAATGACAATCGGAACGGCGCCGGCGCTTTGGGGAGTGAAGGTGACCGTGCCGGAGTAAGTGCCGTTACTCAAGTTGGCACCGTTGGCCGATACACTTAGCGACGAGGGGGTGCTGCCGAAGTTGGGTGTCACCGTCAGCCATTGAACCGCGGAATTAATCACCGCCGCCGAGACGTTGTAAACCACGCTGTTGCCGGTGCTACTGACTTGAACGCTTTGCGGCAGAGCGCTGTTGTTGTCGCCACCGAAGATCAGTTCCGGCTTATCTACACTAATGGCGGGCAGCGCACTGACGTTAAACGTTATCGGCACCACCAAGACATTGGCGCCCGTTGACACGGTGCCGCTATTGCCGCTCGATACGGTAACGCTGCCCACGTAAGTGCCGGGGCTTAGACCCAAGGGCAGGGCTTGGATGGTGAGCGTAGTCGGCGTTACGTTCAGGTTCAAGGATGCGGTGAGCCAAGGGGTGTTCGCGGAGACACTGGAGGTGACCGCTAGCGGGCCCAGACTGGTACTAGTAACCAGGCGTGATTGGGAGAGCGCCAGGTTTCCATTTACTTCCGCGAAAAACGCGGCCGTCGCGGTGGACATCGACAGCAAGGCCGTCGCCCCGATATTCAAGTTGACGTTTAGTATGGCGCTGGGCACTCCGGGTGCGCTTACCGTAGCGGTGCCGGCGTAGCTTCCGGGAGCTAAGCTTGCCACCACGTTAGCCGCTAAACTTAGGGCAAATGCGCCCGGCGTTTGTAGGTTGGTCGGCGTGACTACCAACCAGTTTCCGCCGCTCGCCGTGGCCGCCTGGATGGAAGCCGTCGGCACTCCGCCGGTGGAAGTGCTGACGAGAATCGTGCGGGCGGTTGGCAAGGCTTGGCCCGATTGGAAATTGAAAGTAAACGTCTGTTGGCTCAGGCGCAATAAGGGTCCGCTCGTGATCTCGAGCGTCACCGGCAGGTTGGCCGAAAATGTGCTGGACGAGACGGTTAAGTTTCCAGTGTAAGTTCCGGAGCTGAGGCTCCCCGGATTGACATAGACGGCGATCGCCCCGGGCGTGCTTTCCGTGCCGGCGATGCCTTGTAACCAAGTCTGGTTCGAGGTGACGATGTAGGAGGTGGACGCCACGGTGCTTCCTACCGAAACGTTTTTGGGTGGCGGTGGCGCTCCGTTGGCCTGGGCGACGAAGCTGAGGCTGTTGGGGTTCAATACCAGCGCCTGGCTCGACGAACTGATCGTTAAACTTACCGGCACCGTAGCGCCATTGTTTGCCGCGCCAATGGCGTTGAGCGTGATGGATCCGCTGTAAATGCCTGCGGCGAGTCCGGCTGGGTTTACGCGGACGAAGGCGGTGCCCGGCGTCGTTCCGCCGCTGGCCAGCACCGTGATCCACGAGGTGTTGCTACTCAGCATATACGCGACTGCGGGAGAAATATTCGTGGTCAGCGTGAGGTTCTGGTCGAGCGCGGCGCCATTCAATATCGACGAAAAACTCAATTGCGCCGGCGAGAACAGTACGGTTGGATTCCCTCCGCCCGCGATGCTCGAGATCGTAAGCGTGACGGGAATATCCACCAATGAGTTACTCACGCCGCCGCCGGTGACTTGAATACGCACTCTAGCGGTGTAAGTGCCGTTGGAGAGTCCGGCGACATTGACGCCCACGCCAACCAGCGTGCCGGTGGTGATGCTACCTGGCGTTGGAGAAGCCAGTACGGCCGTAAGCCAGGATTGTCCCGCGACATCGTAGACCGTGCTAACCGTGGCGGGCTGGGCTGGCGTAGCCGGGTTCAAGCCCAATTGCACATTCTGGCTTACCGGAGGGCTGCCTCCCGAGTAAGCGAAGCTAAGGGTGGAGGGCGCGGAAGTGAGTACTTGGCTGCCCGTCACCGTCACCGTCATCGTCACCGGGACGGATAAGGCGGCGAAGCCAGGCGAAGCAGAGGTAATAATCAGGTTGGCCGAGTAAGTGCCGGCGGGGAGGTTGCCGGCTCCCGCATTGATCGATACCAGCGAGGCCGTGGTGCCCGCGGCGTTGGTGAGCCCCAGCCAATTGACGGATGGGTTTTGAGGCGAAGTGTATTGTACCGATACGGTGTAGGGAATATTGGTTCCCGTGGAGGTGCTCAACGTTAGGGTACGCGTGGTGGTGCCTGCGGGCGACACGGTGATGGCAATAGGGCTCGAGTCCACCACGAAGCGCGGCCCGGTGGAGCCCGACGACGTGCTGAGCGAAGCAGGGATGTTTACGTTGGCTAACCCCGACGACGAGATAGTCACCGTGGCCGCATACTCACCGGCGGGCAGGCTGCCGGCGCCAGTGGCCGACAGGATGATCGACGAGCCGGTTTGCCCGCTGGTGATGTTGGTACTCAGCCAGTTCAACGCCGCCAGGCCCGGATAGCTGATCGCCACCGAGAAGGGAACGTTCGCGCCGCTATTGACGCCGATCGCGACGGGCACGGACAACTGACCAGCAGCAGTGTTAAAGCTGAGGGTTGGGGGATTCACCACCAATTGCTGTCCGGCGGAAACGGTAAACGTGACCGGGACGTTGATCGGCGGCGCAGTGTTTGCGGCCGGAGTAAACGTCACCGTACCCTGATAAGTGCCCGCTGCTAAGTTGGCCGGGTTGGCGATCACGCTGAGGCTGGCGGGCGCGAAGACCGAACTGCCGCCCAAGCTCGTGGTGAGCCAGGCAGCGTTGGTGGTGGTGGCGAAGAAAACGGAATTGGGCGCACCGGTGCTGCCGATCGCCACGGGCTGCGATTGGCTGGCGCCACCGGGCGTGGCCGTGAAACTGAGAGCCGTAGGGGTGGCGGTGAAGTTACTGCTGGCCGTGCCACCGACGCTGAAGGTGACTGGCACCGTGACCAGCACCGGACCGTCGGGATTGCTAATGGTGATCGACCCGCTGTAGTTAAAAGGAATGAGGCCGGTGGGGTTCGCCACGACGGTGACGGTGTTCGATCCCGCCGTGAGGCTGGTGCAATCGACAACCGAACCCGGGCAGGTGGGCGCTAACAGAAAGCGCAGCCAAAAGCCTCCGACCGCCTGAACGCGCCAAGTCTGGCCCGGGGTACCGGTAATCGTAAAGGTCTGGGTGACGACGGTGAAAGAATTGGCGGGCGCGTTTAGCGCGATGGAGGTAGGGCTAACGGTAGGAGCCTGAGCGGCAAGGTGCAGCGGCAGTAAGGCGAGGGCCAATCGGGCGAATCGTGAAAACACAGAGCGAGCTTTCAATTGAGTTTCCTCCAGAGGTGAGGACGCCCCCTTATTATGATCCATTGGCCAGGGCCGCAGAAGTAAACAATCGAAGAAAGTCCGGCAGAAACTGCCACCTCTTCGGGGCAAAACGGGTGTCTGGAGATTCACGCGGACGAAAGGAGCATTTCGGTGGCCTTCGGGTCAGCGGGAGAAGCCCATCTTGCGCAGAAACTGATCGTAGCGTGGGTCGGCGCGCAGACTTTCGAGCAGCGGATCGGTTTTAATCTCCGGTACCAAGCCCGAATCGCGCTTCAGATAGGCGCGTTCGAGCCAATCGAAAGCTTGCGCCTTTTGCCCGCGGCCCGCATAGACATCGGCGATCTGGTAGGCGGCGATGTCCTGGCCCCGCTCAATCAACTCCCGCAGGTTCACGTCCGATTCGCGCTCCTGCCCCAACGCATGGTAAGCCAGCGCGACGCTGCATAGCCGAAAGATCGGGTGTTTCTCTAGTTGCGCCTCGGCGAGGGCTTCCGGCGATCGACCTTGCCCCAGATAGATCCGGCTCAGCAGCGCGTGGCTGTTGTCCATATCGGGTGCCAACTCGATCGTCTTTCGCAGCGACTCGGCGGCCTCCCGATTCAAGCCCATGTAGTGCAGCGTGAGGCCGTAGTCGTGGTGCGCCATGGGGTCCATTGGGTCAAGGTCAAGATCGCGGCGATGCAATTCGCGCGCCTCGCTCAAGCGGCCTTGAGCCCGGGCGAGCACGGCGGAGCCGAACAGGACGTGGGCATTGTCCGGCTCGAGTTTCAGCCCGTGGCGATAGGCGTCGTCGGCACCGGCAAGGTCCCAGTAGTAGAAGAGTTTCAGGTGGCCGAGCGCGGCGTAGGTATCGGCCGAGTTGGGGTCGAGGTCGAGCGCGCGTTGGATGGCGGCGCGGGCTTGCTGGTTCGCCTCGGCCGGCAGAAAGCCCCAGTCGGCCAGCCCGCTCAAGGCCTGTGCTAATCCGCTCCAAGCCTCGGCATAGTCGGGCGCCAAGGTGACGGCCTTCTGAAACGCCACGCGTGATTTCCGCAGATTTTCGCCACTGCCGCGCTGCAAAAAGTAGATGCCTTCCCGGTAGGCCACATAGGCCTCGCGATTGGCCGGCGGAGCTTTCTTGGCCACCGGCGCGGCCGCGCCGCCCAGCGCTCCGACCACGGCCCGCGAAATCTCCTCCTGGGTGGCGAACAGGTCGCTCGCTTCGCGATCGAACGTCTGTGACCACAGCGTGCTTTCATCGGCCGCCTTCACCAGCCGCACCGTGATCTTGGCCCGCGACCCCTGGCGGCGCACACTGCCGGAGACCAGCATCGCGGCCCGGAGGTCGCGGCCGATCTCGGTCAGAGGTACACTCTTGCCTCGGAACCAGTTGGCCGAAGTCCGCGGGACCACGCGCCAGCTGGCTTTGGCCAACGCTTCGTTCAACTCCTCCACCACGCCGGCCGAGAGCACCCCTTGGTCCTGGTTCGCGCTCAGATCTTCGAAGGCCAGCACGGCGATCGACTTCTCCGAGCTGGCCGGTGCACCACGCCGCAGCGAGGCCAGCGAGAACCCGCCCCAGCCCACCGCCATGAGTAGGACCACCAGCGCGGCGGCCAGCCACCAAGACTGGTGGCGGCGCAGGATGCGGTGGGCGCGGTAGCCGAGGGAGGGCGGATGCGCCCGTACAGGCTCGTTTGCCAAATGCCGGCCCAGGTCGGCGGCGAGTTCGGCCGCCGAGGCGTAGCGCCGCGTCCGGTCCTTATCGATGGCCTTCATCACAATCCAGTCGAGATCGCCGCGCACCTGCATTTGGAGCGCCCGCGTTTCGGCGCGCCGCTCGCGCGCGGCTTGTTGGCCTTGGTCAGCAAAGGCGCGCAGCCGCGAACTGGGTGGCACGGCATCTTCCTCGCGCAACCGGCGCTGCACGCTCTCGAGCGCGCGGTCTTGCGTCAGGTCGAAGGGTAACTTCCCCACCAGCAATTCGTAAAGAATCACCCCCAGCGAGTAGATGTCCGTCCGCAGATCGATGTCCTGGGCCGTCACGCCGGCTTGCTCCGGGCTCATGTACGCGGGGGTGCCGATCATGGCGCCGAGTTCGGTAAAGACGCTGCGCTCCGTTAGCGGCTGGGCGATGGCCTTGGCGATGCCGAAGTCAATGATCTTGGGGTAGGTGGCTTGCTCGGTGATCCCCACGAGGATATTCGAAGGCTTCAGATCACGATGGATGATGCCGCGGTCGTGCGCGTGCTGCACGCCTTCGCAGACCTGGATGAAGAGACGCAGCCGGTCCGCGACGGAGAGGCGATTCGCGTTGCAGTGGGCGGTAATCGGCACGCCCGGCACGTACTCCATCAGGAAGTACGGCTGGCCTTCTTCGGTGCTGCCTGCTTCATACACGCGCGCCACGGCCGGATGGTCCATCATCGCCAGCGCCTGCCGTTCGGACTCAAAGCGCGCGATCACCTCCCGGGTGGCCATGCCGGCCTTGATCAACTTCAAGGCCGCGCGCCGCCGGATGGGATGGGTCTGCTCCGCCATCCACACTTCGCCCATGCCGCCTTCGCCCAGCCGCTGGGTTAACCGGTAAGGCCCCACCTGGCGCGCCTGCGTGGCGATGCTCGGCAGGATGGGTTGCAGAGACTGAGTCTCTTCGCTGGCCGAAATTAACGCTTCCACTTCGCCGGCGAGGGTGAGGTCATCGGCGCAGGCCTCGGCGAGAAACTGGCGCCGACGCTCCGGCGGCTGATTCAGCGCATCATGAAACAGGTCGCCCAGGCGTTGATGCCGGACCTGCGCGGCCTCATCCTCGCGCATCATCTCGGCCAGAGC
>ENA-ORBV01002421-ORBV01002421.1-microbial-mat-metagenome-genome-assembly--contig:-NODE-2421-length-39413-cov-11.826164_pt1 | contig 39413 bp, 28 predicted proteins | sample MGYA00237777_ERZ505514 | MGnify/ENA primary metagenome ERZ505514 (study PRJEB26160, sample SAMN06269048) | microbial mat metagenome | isolation source: Oligotrophic lake microbial mat | place... | reverse complement strand
TCTCGTGGGCTCGGAGATGTGTATAAGAGACAGGTCCCGGTGCACGCCGTAAAAGCCTTCCGCTTCCTTCTGGCTAATGTGGTGCTTCTTCATCGCCACAATACGGAAACCATTCTCTTCAATCAACTGAATGATCTGCCCGCTAATGCCGCGCACAACCGCGTCGGGCTTAATCATTGCAAATGTACGTTCCAGTGCCATATATTATTAACTCGAAAGTCTTTCTTTGATTTTCTGACCGAGGTCGGCCGGGGTACTGCAAACTGTAATTCCAGCAGCTTCCATCGCCGCCATCTTGTCCGAAGCCTTGCCGCTGCCGCCGGCGACAATCGCGCCCGCATGGCCCATCCGCCGTCCCGGAGGCGCCGTCTGCCCGGCAATAAAACCAACCACCGGCTTCGTCACATTATCTTTAATCCACGCCGCCGCAATCTCTTCGTTATTCCCGCCAATTTCACCAATCATTACAATCGCATGCGTGTCCGGATCGTCATTGAATAACTTGATCGCGTCCAAATGAGTCGTCCCGATAATCGGGTCGCCCCCAATACCAATACAAGTCGACTGGCCAATGCCCAACGCCGTCAACTGGCCCACCGCCTCGTAAGTCAAGGTTCCCGACCGGCTAACTACTCCAACATGCCCGCGTAAGTGAATATGACCCGGCATGATACCAATCCGGCACTCGCCCGGAGTAATAATACCCGGACAGTTCGGCCCAATCAGCCGCGAAGACCGCGAAACCAGAAACTGGCGAGCCGCAATCATATCCCGCACCGGAATGCCTTCGGTAATACACACAATCAAAGCGATTCCCGCGTCAGCCGCTTCCATGATCGCGTCAGCCGCGAATGGCGGCGGGACAAAAATCACCGTGGCGTTGGCCCCCGTCTCGCGAACCGCCGCGTCAACGGTGTCAAACACCGGCCGGTCCAGATGAGACGTACCGCCCTTGCCCGGAGTAACTCCGCCAACCACGGTCGTCCCGTAATTAATCGAATTCGTCGCGTGAAAAGTACCCTGCGCGCCGGTATAACCCTGCACCAGCAGGCGTGTGTCTTTATTAACTAAAACGCTCATTGTGCCGCCCTCACAACCTTCTCAGCCGCGTCCTTCATACCCTCGGCCACCTGGAAGTTAAACCCGGATTCGGCAATGATTTTCTTGCCCTCCTCCACGTTCGTGCCTTCCATTCGAATCACCACCGGCAATGAAATGCCCAGGTCACGCGCAGCGTTCACCACTCCGGTCGCCAGCACATCGCAGCGCAGAATCCCGCCGAAGATGTTGATCAACACCGCCTTCACCGCCGTATCCGACAGCAGGATCCGGAACGCGTTCTTGATCTGTTCCTCATTGGCGCCGCCGCCGACATCCAGGAAGTTCGCAGGCTCGCCGCCCGCCCACTTGATAATGTCCATCGTCGCCATCGCCAGTCCCGCGCCATTCACCATGCAGGCGATGTTACCGTCGAGCTTGATGTAATTCAGCGAGAACTTGGACGCTTCCACTTCCAACTTATCTTCTTCGTCCACGTCGCGTAAGTCCACAAAGTCCGGATGACGATACAAAGCGTTATCGTCAATGTTAATCTTGGCGTCCAACGCCATGATCCGCCCGTCCTTCAGCAAAATGAACGGGTTGATCTCAGCCAGCGAGGAGTCAGTCTCCTCATAAGCCTTCGCCAAAGCGATCATCGCTTTCGCCGCCGCATTCACGCTCTTGGCCGGCACCCCAATGCCAAACGCCATGTTCCGCGCCTGAAATCCCTGCAAGCCAATGCCGGGCTCAATCGTCTCTTTCAATATCTTTTCCGGCGAGTGATGAGCAACTTCCTCAATCTCCATCCCGCCTTCTGACGATGCCATGAAAACGTTCTTACCCGTCACGCGATCCAGCGTGATACCCAGGTACATCTCTTTTTCAATCGGCAACGCTTCTTCAATCAACAGGCGCCGCACCGTCTGCCCCTGTGGCCCCGTTTGATGGGTAATCAGTTGCATGCCGAGGATCTTTTTCGACGCCTCAACCGCATCTTCCACCGTCTTGCAGACCTTCACGCCGCCGCCTTTTCCGCGGCCTCCGGCATGAATCTGGGCTTTCACAACCACAAAGCCGCCGAGTTCTTTCGCCGCGGCTTCGGCTTCTTGAACGGTGAAAGCGACTTTGCTATTCGGCACCGGCACGCCGTAGCGCGCCAGTATCGCTTTCCCTTGGTACTCGTGAATTTTCATACGGTAAACTCACAGTTTAACATCGTGCTGCCTTTCATCCATCTTCTGATTCGCGAAAAACCGTTCCAATCCGATGACGCCCGCCAAGCCATGCGCCTCATCCTCTCCGGCACGGTCTCCCCCGTTCAACTCGCCGCCTTCTTGGTCCTCCTGCCCCCGCGCAAAGTCGAAGCCCAAGTGCTCCACGGCCTCGCCAGCGCCATGCGCGAAGCCATGCTCCCCGTCGATCCCGGCCCCGGCCCCACCCTCATGCTGGTGCCGCCCAGAGCGCCCGCGAACTTGGCAAACTCGTCCTCGCTGGCGAGGCCTTCAGGAAAAATCATGTCCGCGCCTGCCTGCACATAGACCTTCGCGCGTGCCACGGCCGCGTCGAAGCCGTCCACACCTCGAGCATCGGTACGAGCACAGACCACGAAGGAACCGTCCGAGCAATCGTCCGAGGCCTTACGCGCCCACTGGACTTTCTCGGCCATGTGATCGGCTGGCACGAGCTCCTTGCCGTCGAGATGCCCGCAGCGTTTAGGGAACCTCTGATCTTCCAGATGAAGCCCGGCCGCCCCGGCGCGGTGGTATTCGATGACCGTCCGCCGGACCATCTCGGCCTCGCCGAACCCGGTGTCAGCGTCGGCCAGCACGGGCAGCATCGAGCCGTCGGCGACCTCGCGAATCACACGGCAGAAGTGTTCAAGCGTGAGCAGGCCCACATCAGGCACGCCAGCGCACACACTGGTGGCGGCTCCGGAGACGTAGCAGGCGTCAAACCCGGCTTGGGCGATGGCGCGGGCGCACAGGCCGTTGAAGGCACCGGGGATGGCAACGCAGCCTGCGTCCATAAGACGGCGTAAACGCAAGCCCGGCAGGGAACCAGATGGAACGGTTGTCATGCGTCAAGCGTAGGGAATCAACGCGGGCGTCAGATACCCTTCATGTCGAGGCCCGGATAGACCTTGAGGTTCTTACCGCGTTTACGCTGGACCTCGCGAAGTGTCTTGATGGAATTCTGGAGAGTCTTGGTAACCCAATCCGGATACACGACCTCAGATTCCGCAGGAGACGATTTCGGCGAGTTCTTTGCAGATCGCGCCTTGGGTAATGGCTTTTTCAAGTTCAACTTTGCAGATCGCTTGCCAGGCATGGTTGATTTCAATATAGCGCTCCTTTGCGTCAAGGGCCAACGCTGTGAGCTCAGATGGGTACACCTCATAACGGTCCGGCATGCTGAACTTTGAATTCCCGCTCGCCTGAAAATACACGCCCCGAGGCTCGAACTCGGCGCGAAGAACGCCAACCGCCCGCCTTGCGTCGAGGTGCATCTTCGAGAGGTCGCCCAAAGAGTTCCATCTGCCGGTCCGGCGCGGCCGAAGGTTTCCCGATCCGAAGAGCCATTCAATTCGATCCTCTCACCTCGCGCAACAAACTCGCTCGTAACGGATCAGAGGAAGATGCTCTGAACAACGGACCAACCGAACCCGCCTCCTCTCCTCTCAGCGCTACTCCCGAGCCGGCCTCCCCTTTTCCTTGAACAGCACCACGAACACCACCAGCACCGCCAGGGCCATCGCCGCTGGCGCGATCCACACGCTCTTCCAATCGATCGACGCCGCGGGCCCCGTGCCCGTCGTGTAGTGCGCCACCAGTCGGCCCACGATCTGGGCGCCGATCAGCATCCCCAGCCCTTGCGTGACCAGCACCAAGAACCCTTGCGCCTGCCCTCGGATCGCCACGGGGGCCTTCTTGTCCACGTAGATCTGCCCGGTCACGAAGAAGAAGTCGTAGCAGATGCCGTGCAGGATAATCCCGCCCAGCACCATCCACGTGACGTGCGACCCGCCGATCCCGCCCCAGCCAGCCGCGAACAGCGCGTACCGCGCCACCCACGCCAGCATCCCCACCGCCAGCATCCACTTTACTCCAAGCCGTGCGAAGCACAGCGGCATCACCAGCATGAACGCGATCTCGGACATCTGCCCGAAGCTCATCTTCACCGGCACGTTCTCAAGCCCGGTCGCCCCCGCGTACATCCCCGCGAAGCTGTAGTACGCCGAAAGCGGGATGCAGATCAGGAACGAGCACACCACGAACACCGCGAAGGACCGCTCACGCATCAACGACACCGCGCCGAAGCCCAGCAGCTCGCCCACCGACGCCGACTTGCCCTTGGCCTGCGGCGGGGTGTGCGGCAGCGTGAAGCTGAACACGCCCAGCACCAGCGACGAGATACCGGCCGCGTAAAAAAAGTGCGGCATCGAGGCCCGCGTCGTCTCGTCCGCGCCCGGCGACATCTGCTTGGCCATGTACCCGACCACGAACCCCGCGACGATCCAACCGATCGTTCCTAGCACACGCACCATCGGGAACTGCTTCTCCGGGTTGGTCATGTTGTGGAACGCTAGCGTGTTGCTCAGCCCCAGCGTCGGCATGTAGCACAGCATGTGCGCGAGCAAAATCCCAACGAACGGCCAGGGCGAGCCGCCAGCCGCGGGAACCAGGCTCGGGGCCGCCAGCAACGCCAGCCCGCCCAGCAGGTGCATCACGCCCAGCACACGCTGCGTCGCAAAGAACCGATCCGCAAACATGCCCAAAAACACTGGCGAAAGAATCGCCGCCAGCGGGCCCACCGAGTACGCGTTGCCCACCGACTCCGGGCTCATCCCCTTGGCGGTCATGAACGGCCCGAGCGTCACGTACCACGCACCCCACACGAAAAATTGCAGGAACATCATGATCGAAAGACGCAGACCAATGTTCGCCGGGACAGGCCCGGCCGAGGGAGATTCCATCAGAGTCCTCCGAATGCCGACGAAAACTTCGCCGGTGGGTTTGCGGCAGAGATTACAACAAATCGGACGCCAAAGCAGGCATCCGCAAAAAAATCTCTCGCACGCGCCCAAATCTCGGTACGCTCTCCACGGCTCATTCGAGCCATTCAGGGAGGACCAAACCATGGTGCCCGGCCCACTCTCGATCCAGCGCCTGCTCGGCGCAATGAAAAAAGTCGAAGCCTCCGATCTCCACATCAAGGTCGGCGTGCCGCCCGTCTTCCGCATCGCCGGGCTGCTTCGCCACATGCAGGGCGACCCGCTCACCGGCGAGGAGGCCGACCACCTCCTCGACCCGCTCCTCTCCGACGCCCAGAAAGCACGCTTCGCCAACGGCGGCAACCTCGACTTCGCCACCCACCTCGGCGACGGCGAACGATTCCGCGTCAACATGTTTCGCGCTGGCGGGCACGTCCACGCCGCCATCCGCCGCGTCAAGGCCGAGATCCCCAACTACAACAACCTCCACCTGCCCAAGATTTACTCAGAGCTTGTCGAGAAAACGATGGAAGGTCTGGTCCTCGTCGTCGGCGTCACCGGCTCAGGAAAATCCAGCACGCTCGCGGCCATGATCGAGCACATCAACGCCACCCGCGCCGAGAACATCATCACCGTCGAAGACCCCGTCGAGTACCGTTTCGTCCCGAAGAAGTCAATCGTCTCGCAACGCGAGATCGGCATCGATGTCAACGACTACCCCACCGCCCTCAAGTACATCGTCCGCGAAGACCCCGACGTGGTCTTCATCGGCGAGATGCGCGACCACGACACCGTGCTAGCCGCCGTGCAGGCCGCCGAGACCGGGCACCTGGTCTTCGGCTCCATGCACACCGCCGACACGATGCAAGCGTTCAGCCGGATCCTCGAGTTCTTCCCCGTCGAGGAGCACGGCTTCCTACGCCACGCGCTGTCCAACACGCTGCGAGCGGTGTGCGCGCAGAGGTTGCTGCCAGCCGTCGCCGGTTTCGAGGTCGGCGTCGTCCCTGCCTGCGAGGTCTTGATAGGAACGCCCACGGTGCGCGAGAAGATCCGCCAAGGCGAGGACAACGACCTGCCGTCGATAGTCTCAAGAAATGAAGAAGGCATGCAAAGCTTCACGCACGCGCTGGCCGACCTCGTGAAGAAGGAATGGGTCGCGATGAGCACGGCCATGGACTTCGCACCCAACCGCGATGCGCTGTCGAGCATCTTGAAAGGCGTGGAAGTGAAGGCGGCAACGCTGGTAAGCCGGCTGAAGGGGCCGGCGCATCGGTAGAAGGTCTCTTAATCTTCGATCGACCGTCACATCGAAGTGCGATGCTATTTGCCAGCCTTCTTCGCTGCCTCGATGAGCAGATCCTGCGGCGGCATCGGGTTGTGACCGACAACTGGCCGTCCGCAGTCCGGACAGGTCGTTGGCCCGGTTTTCCCCACAATTTCATTGACCAAGACGTACGTAGGCTTCAACGTGGCCTTGCCGTCCTTCGTCCAAAAGCACGTTTCTGTCTGATACAAAGTTTTGGTGCCGGTCTTGGGGTTCTTCAAAGGCATCGTTGTACCAGCAGGAATGGGATGATCCTCAAAAACCTCGCCGGTGACAGAGTCCTTCAACGTGGAAAACCGCGAGGATTCACCCGCGGTCGCCGGCGCGAAGATCGTCATGCGGGCCAAGATAATAATCGCAACCGTCACCGCCAAGACCGCCGCGCCAACGGACAGCACGGTTTTTTTGTCCCATTTCAGTTCGGTCATGGTTCCCGCCATTGAAGCTAACATGTCGATCTCCTCATCGCACGATGAAGTTAGGGGACGATGTATTCGTTCTCTTTGCCCGTCTTCGAAGGCCACGTGTTCTTGGCATAGTTCCAAGTGCTACTGCCATACCCCTTAGCGAGCTTCGTCCCGGTCGGGAACCAATAGTCTGGATTCGTCGCCGCGGCGTCGTCCATCATCTGAACGTGCGTGTCTAGAAAGGCTAGGTTGCCGGTAAAGCTCGCGCCCGGAGAGTTCGCAAGGTTGCCCTTTGCCCCGTGACGGAACGCGAACTTGCGCGGATCGACGAACCCAAAGTTGCTGAGGCCTTCGCCCGGGGCCACGGTACGATCAAGCTCGCGGCTCTCGCGGAACCAAGGCCCTGTTCCCCCAAACATTCCACCGAACCTGGCGTTAATCGCCGGATCAAAGTCCGGAGGCTTTCGTGCCTCGGGCGGGGAAAAGGTGGCGTAACGGTGGCCCTCAAAGATGATGGCCTTCATGTGCGGGGTTCCGATTCGATCCATCCGAGGGCGGTACCCGCCTCGTTTGGCACTCGATCTCGAGTCGGGCTGCGTTCCGCCGAGTTCCGAAGCATCCGCTGCGATCGATGAGAATTGCGTTGACATGTTGTACGACATCATCCGACCCGTGGTCCAGAGCGCTGCGCTGGTGCCGTAGGGGATCGCCTGAATGTCATTCTCAGTACAAATGAATGTCTTCAACTGGCTGCGGTACCAATCATACCGAGCGGCCCGTGCTTCTTCTGAATAGTCGCCGCCTTCACCGGGACCAACCTGGTTCAGCATCGACGCGAGCGGCCCGATCCAGTCCCACTGCTGCACTGAGGTCCCGTTGAATCTTCTGTCTTTACCCGCGTCGTAACCGCTCGTGAGCGGCGAGCCGACCAACGCGTCCTTGTTTCCATCGGCGTACATCGTGATCGCGGTAGTCACTTGGCGCATATTCGACTGACACACGACGCGCCGAGCGACACGACGCGCCGCCCCCAACGACGGCAGCAAAATACTAATCAGCAGCGCGATCACCGCGATCACCACCAGCAGCTCGATCAGCGTGAAGCCGCGGCGAAGAGAAGTTCGACAAGGTCCGAGGTTCGACACGGTTTTCGGTGTGCTCATGCGCTTCGCCGTTCCTTGATGAGTTCCTTGGACCCTACTTCACACTCGCGGCTTGTCCCGCGGTTCCGAACTTCACATTTTCTGAAGGCTGAGCCTTCCGACCTTCGCCGAACGATCGCCGAATCCTTACCCACCCAACGGCTGATCAGGGCCTAACCCAGATTTCTCGGACCCTGCTGGTTGTAGGTCTCGATCGTTCACACTACTAGATCTCGGGGCCTGCCGGAGAATCCGGAGTTGAGCATCATACCCAAGAATCCAACCATAGCCTCTTTGATGCCGCTCCAACAGGCTGTGAAAGTCGTGTTTAGCGAAAACTTCACGATCCGCAACCTGATAAACCGACCATCCTATCAAACTACAAACTTACAACTCGTCTGGTCTCATTTACCTTCCTTATACCGAACATCCACCACCACCGGATAGTGATCTGACGCATACCCCGGCGGCACCGGGTACGACCGCCAATCCACACCCGCAGGCCGCGCTGGCGTGCCCATGATGAACGTCGAATTGGCGACCACCTCCGCGTTCATCGCGAGGTTGACCAAGATGTAATCAATCGTGCGGCCCGATTCGTGCGTGATGAACTTAGGCCGCTCGGCGAGGTTGGCCGAATCGCGAGCGGCCAAGAGATCGATCAGCCCGCCGGTGAGATAAATCTTGGTGGCGGCATCAGACGGGACGGAGTTGCAATCGCCCAGCACCGAGATGTTGATCCCAGGGGTCTGTGCCTGAAGTTCCTGCACGATCGACGCTGTTTTGGTGGCTTCAGCCTCGCGCCAGTAGCCGCTGTTCTTCCCGCTCTTCTGATGCACGGCCAGCAGCGTGAAGCGATACGGCTCGTCTCCGGTCACTGTGGCGGGGACTTCAATATCGACCTTGAGAGGCGAGCGGTGGTAGTGAATCGGCGAGCCGGGCGTGGCATCCTTGGCGTCGTCGGGGTGGTTGCCCGCCAGCGGCAGGTCGGGCCAGTTTTTCACCGCCTTGATGGGGTAGCGGCTCAGCACCGCTTGCTCGATGCCGCGCGCGTCACCAGCGTCGATCGAGGCGTGATAGGCGTACCCCATGCCCTTCAGATACGCATCATGGAACCACATCAAGGCCTTTTCAGATTCGACCTCTTGGAGCGCGATCACGTCGGCGTCGAGCGCGCGAATCGCGGTGGCGAGGCCTTGGAGCTCGGACTCGGGTTTCGTCGTGCCCTTGTCCTCATGCTGGCCAGAGAGGTCGAGGTCGTCGGCGTTGTCAAAGAGATTCTCGACGTTGTACGTGGCGAGGCGGAGCGCACCAGGAGCCTTGAGGAGCGGCTTGGAAAGGCCGAAGCGGATCTCGGGGGCGGCCAGAGCAGCGGCGGGCTGAGCGGGCTTAATCGCCTGATTGACCGCCTGATTGAGAGGTTGATTGAGCGGTTGATTGAGCGGTTGAGACTGGACGCGGAGCAGCGGCTCGGGCGCGCCGGTTCGAACGAGAGCCATCCCTCCAAAGACGAGCGCGCACGCGAAGGCGACGAGAACGAGGGCGGCCGCAGTGCGCGAGACGCGCTTGCGTCCGCGCCCGTTGGCGAGGGTGGCCATGGGACAAGCTCCACGAGGTCAACACAAGTGCGAGGCCGTCCTGGCCGAGAGATCGATCCATCGAGGCGAAGAGTACCACTCTGGAGTGGAGTCAGGCAAACGCAGCAAGCCGGTTGGCCCGGTTTCTTAAAAAGTTCTTCACAAATGTGCTGTTATTACGAGCTTTTGGGGTGGATGCCTGGGGTACGGACCGAGGTGAAGCCCGGGCATGTGGGCACGCGTTCGGGTGCAAAGTTTGTCAATTGCGATCCGCGACGACGGTTCACCACGACGCGGCGAACGGCGCGGACAAGAAGCCCGCACGAAGCGGCGCTGCGAGCAAAGCGTCGTCCGCAAGCCCGAGAACCGAGGCCGCGGCGGCGTACCCGCTGCGCGTCGCGCCCTCCATTGTCGCTGGCCAGCCGGTCGCGGTGTAATCGCCAGCGAGCGTGACGCCGTGAGCTTCGAGTGCTCGGCCCGAGGGTCGCAAGGCGTCGGAACCGGGCGTGGGAGCGAAGGTCGCGCGGCGTTCTTTCACCGCGCGAGCAGAAACGATGACTGCGCCGCGCGAACTCGGGAAGCACGCGTTCAGATCGTCAACAACTCGGCTCACGATCTCGGGTTCGCTCAGTGCCATCCATTCGTCCGCCGCGCTGATGACCGCGTGGACCGTGCGGCCTATGGGGTCCTTGGCGAAGAGCCACTGCGTTGGACGGCCAACCAGCACCGCGTGCGGCACGTCCATCACCGAACGGTCGAAGGAGAGGTGTACGCCGCAGATCGGGCTGGTTTCGAGCGACGAGGCCCGGGCCAGTCTGAGGTCGGGCCGCTCGTGCGAATCGAACACCGCGCGGGTGGCCTTCTCGATGGGGAGCGCACAGATCACGGCGCTCGCGCGGTGGTCTCGCCCCTCGGAATCGTTCACGACGCCGGGGCGTAAAGATTCGGCTCGCACACCGAATCGAACCGTGCCGCGGGCCCGCTCGATGATCCGGGCCGCGCCGTCGTAAAGCCTGGCGAGCGGGACGGTGGGGATGCCGATCGTGGCGCTGTCGCGGTTGGCGAGCATCCCTTCTTGAAAAACATGCAGAGCGGTCGAGGCACTGACGCGCTCGACGCTGAGATTGCAGGCGCTCACCACCACCGGCGACCAGAACTTATCGACAACAGAGGTCGGTTGATCGTGGCTCTGGAGAAATGCGCCGAAGGTCATCGCGCGGAAGTCATCGCGGCGCGCCAGAATTATCCTCGCCATGGCGCGAGCGATCGCGGTCTTCTCGGTGAACGAGAGAAACTTTGCCGAGAGAAAGCTGGCGGCATGGTGCAGCGGCGCGGGGAGGTTGCCAGCGGTGATGATCGATCGCCGGCCGCCAGCTTCGACCCAGTGCTGGGCCCGGTACCACGCGATCAGATGAGCAACTCCAAGCCGCTCGCAGAGATCGCGATAGTTCGTGCAGCACCCGAGCGCAACGTGCTGGCAGTTGTCGATGGCCTCGCCCGTACGCGCGTCGGTGAACGACGTGGCCCGACCGCCGAGTCGGCGCGAGGATTCCAGCAGCGTGACCGAGACGCCGTGCTCAGCAAGGCGCAGCGCGGCCGCGATCCCCGCGATCCCGCCACCGACCACGATGGCGTCGGAGCGTCTCACGTTATCGAAGCCTCGCGGCGCGCGCTCCGCTGGGCCGACCACATCGCCGAGAGAGCGATGGTGAGTTTGCGGGCGGTGGTGAGGCGTGCTGGAACCGGGGCGCAGACGCGCGAGGGATCACGCTCGATCAGCCCGAGCAGCCCGCTGTAGATGCGCGTCATGGCCAGCAGCGAGGCGCGGCACTCCGGCTCGATCATCGCGTGCAGAGGCTCCGATTCGTCGTACGCGGCACGAGCCCGGACCGCGATGGCGCGAACGCAGGCCGAGCAGCGATCAGGTTTCGACCAGGCGCAGAGATCGTCGATCGTCACCCCGTGCTGTTGCAGAACCTGCCGCGGGAGATACACCCGCCCGGGGCTGGCGTCACGGTCGGCGCGCAGGTCGCGGAGGATGTTCGTGATCTGGAACGCGATCCCACGCTGGTGCGCGAGCGTTTCCGCCTGAGCCCGCTCGGTTCCCGGCGCTATCCCCCACACCGCCACGCACATCTTCCCGACGGTCGACGCGACGAGGCCGCAGTACCGCTCGAGTGCGGCCAAGTCTTCGTACCCCGCGTGAGAAAGGTCCTCCTCCATCCCGTCGAGCACCGCCCAGAGCCACGCGAGATCGATGGGATACCGGCGCAACGTCCAGCGCACCGCCAGCCACATCGGATCGGACCGTCCAAGATTTTCGAGGTCAAACCGTTGCTCGATGACGAGCCGAGATTGTTCGCGGAAGCAATCGAGCGCACGCCGGGCGTGGTCGAGGGTCGGGGCGCCATCGACCGTGTCGTCGGCCTGCCTCGTCCAGGCGTAGAGCGCATACAGCGCGGACCGCTTAGGCTCTGGCGTCAACTTCAGCCCGAAGTAAAAGTTGCGAGCCCGCGCCCGGGTCACGCCAGCGCAGTGGTCCATCGACGCTTGTAGAGCTGGGTCAGCGCTCGCGTCGATCATGTCCGGCCCCCGGTGGGAAACAACGTTGTCAGCCAGGCTCGACCGACCAGCCAGGCCTTACGCGGACGGCTCAGCCGCGGGCGGTGCCAGAGCGTCGAGACCTCATGCCGCTCGATGGCGCGGAGGACGTGCTCGCCCCCGTCCTGGAAGAGCCCCACCACCGGGCCGATGGAGCGATCAAGCAACGCCCGAAGTTCTCTCCCGCGTTGAAAGAGCGCCCAAGTACGCGCGATGCACGGCGCGACCGCGCCCGCGAACTCGGCCCGGTGCAAAGAGCCCTCGCCCAGCCAGGCTCGGAGCTTCACACGATCAAGCCCGCAGATCTCACGCGGCAGGTACACGCGGTCCCGCTCGATCAGGTCACGCCGCACGTCCTGCCAGAAGTTCGTCAGCTGCAGCGCGACGCACACCGCGCCGCTCAGCTCGTAGCGCGCGGCGTTGGCCGGGCACTCTTCGGGCGGGCGATACCCGGCGAGCATGAGCACGATGCGGCCCACCGGCGAGGCGCTCTTGTCGCAGTACGCCAGCAGCTCGGCCCAGGTCTCGTACGTCTCGGTGCGCTGGTCCTGCTCGAAAGCGTCCAGCAAGTCATCAAACGGCTTTCTCGGGAGTTTGTGTTGCGCAATAACAGGCCTGAGCGCTTGAAAGACCGGGTGCTCGACAACCGCAGGTTGGTCAGCGTCAAAGCAGACGTGAAGCTGTCGCCGCCAGTCCGCGAGGCTCGCCAGCGCCGCGGCGCGAGCTTGGGGGCCCGGTCCGCCCTCGTCGGCCAGATCGTCCGAGACCCGGCAGAAGGCGTAGACCGCGGCGAACGCGGGCCGCAGCGGGCGTGGGACCAGCACGCTCAGCACGCTGAAATTCTCGTAGTGGGTGCGGGCCAGGTCACGGACCGCGGCCTGAGCATCCACGTTTAGACCGCTCGACGTGGGCGGCAGCGAACCGGGAATCCGCTCGTCGGGAAGGGCCGAAGTGCTACGAGATGTCGAAACCTGCCCCATGCTCGGTCCAAATCTCTCTGAAGTTCTCGGCCCGTTTTCCCGCCTTATTCCCAATCTGATTCCCAACCTGATTTCCAACCAGATTCCCAACCAGATTCAACATGACGTACGCCTCGCACGCGACCGAGAGCCTTCTCGTTCACGCGGACTCAACCCTACCATATCAGCGATCATCAACCGTGAAAGACCTTCCCCAGTTGAATCTCACCGCAGACTTCGAGCGCGAGCCGCACCGCCCAGCGGACGTCCCTCCCAGCAATCACGCGATCTGAACGCTCAACCATGCACCTCATCCTTGCCAACCCTCGCGGATTTTGTGCTGGCGTGCGCATGGCCATCGACGTCGTGGACCAGGTGCTCGACCTCTTCCCGGGCGAGACGGTCTACGTCTACCACGAGATCGTGCATAACAAGCACGTCGTCCAGCGATTTATCGATCGGGGCGTGGTCTTCGTCGACCGCGTCGAGGACGTGCCGCCGGGCAGCGTGATCGTTTTCTCGGCCCACGGGATCAGCCCGGCGGTGCGGACGGCGGCGGCGGCCCGGAATCTGTCCGCAATCGACGCCACCTGCCCGCTCGTGACCAAGGTCCACGCCGAGGCCATCCGATACGCCCGGCAGGGGTATCAGATTCTCCTCGTCGGTCACGCCAAGCACCAGGAAGTCGTCGGCACACGGGGCGAAGCGCCCGATTCTGTGCAGGTCGTCGAGAGCCCGGCCGACATCCCCACGCTCACCGTCCGCGACCCTGCCCGGCTGGTGTACCTCACCCAGACAACGCTCTCGACCGACGACGCCGAGGTGGTGATCTCGGCGCTCAAGGTCGCCTTCCCGCTCATCAAAGAGCCGCCCAGCAGCGATATCTGCTACGCCACCACCAACCGCCAGACCGCGGTCCGGCAGATCGCGCCCGAGTGCGATCTGGTGCTGGTGGTCGGCTCGAAGAACTCGTCAAACTCGGTGCGCCTGACCGAGATCTCGGCCAACGTGGGCACGAAGGCCTACCTCATGGACGACGCACGCGAGATCGACCCCGCCTGGTTCACGACCGGGGCCGAAAAGGTGATGGTCACGGCCGGGGCGTCGGCCCCAGAGGATCTGGTCGCGGAACTCTGCCAAACGCTGCTCAAAAAGTTCGGCGGAACGATCGAACAACGCGACATCTTCGAAGAGGACATCGAGTTCGCGCTCCCCTCGGCTCTCCGACGCGAGATGCGCGAACGAGGCATGGATCCTGATTCCCGACGCGCCAAGGTACACGCGCCACGAGTCACCGAGCCTCTCTACGGCGCGGTGCCCCTTACTATGTCGGCCGCACGCCCGAAATAACACCCCGCACCAGCGTGCCTCGCACCAACAGGCCTCGAACCAGCACGCTCACAGACAGCACCACATGCGACACCCGACCTCCCACATCTTCGAGTTCACCCCCGACTCCATGGAAGCATGGTGCGACGAGAGGCGTCTTCCCAAGTTTCGCGCCAAGCAAATCCTCGAATGGGTCTACGCCAACGGCGTTGCCGACCCGGAGCTGATGTCCAACCTCTCTAAAAACGACCGTGCCATCCTCGCCAAGGACATGACGCTGATCTCGGGCGACATCATCGGGCACCAGAAATCCACCGACGGCGTCGAAAAACTGCTCGTGGAATGGTGGGACGGCTCCAACGCAACACCCAGCGATACGGCACCGCAAGAGCCCAGGCCGCTGATCAGCACCTCGCTCCCCGTGCTGTCTCGACCGGCCTCCGGGCACACCGATCGCCAGACCGAGTGCGTGATGATCCCCAGCGAGGACCGCCGGACCGCGTGCATCTCTTCGCAGATCGGGTGCCCGGTTGGATGCCGCTTCTGCGCGTCGGGCCTGGGCGGGCTCGATGGCAACCTCTCGGCGGGGCGGATCGTCGAGCAGGTCTGGCGGCTGGGACGGCTCAAGGGCGTCGAGCGGATCACCAACGTCGTGTTCATGGGCATGGGTGAGCCGCTGGCAAACATCACCAACGTGATCCGGGCCGTACGCACGATCCAGGCGGAGTGGGGCCTCGGGATCTCGGCTCGCAAGATCACGATCTCAACCGTGGGCTTGCCAGCCGCGATCGATCGGCTGGCCAACGAGCTGGATTTGCCGGTGACGCTCGCGCTCTCGCTGCACGCGCCCAACGACACGATCCGCCGCGAACTAATCCCGTGGGCGAGCTACACGTCGATCGCGGACTTGCTCACCGCCTGCCAGCGCTGGTTCACGAAAACGGGCCGCGAGATCACGCTGGAGTACACACTCCTGCGCGGCGTGAACGACCGTCCCGAGCACGCGGCCGAGCTGGCGACGATCACCAAATCCTTGCGCGCCAACGTGAACCTCATCCGCTACAACGAGGTGAAGGGCATGCCGTTCGAGCGGCCTAGAACGGACGACGTGCTCGAGTTCCAGCGCTTGCTCCGGGCCCGGCACGTCAACGCCCACATCCGCGCCAGCCGCGGGCGCGACATCGCCGCCGCGTGCGGGCAGTTGCGGCACGAGCACGTTCAATCAGGCGGGAAGGCCGCCGCTGGGGTCAAGAGGTGATCGGAGAGCGCTGGCCACGCACGTCCTGCGCTGTGCTGGCCTGCCTGCCGAACCTCGCGGACGCGGGCCAACCAAGCGAAACCTCGTCGAGCTCCGAAAACTTTCTCCCGTCGATCGCGCCGGGCGGGTCGGGTTCATTGCCGGTCTGGCTGGAAACCTTCCATTCATTCTCCGTGATTCACGCCGTGATGGTGCTTACGGCCGCCGCGGTGTGCGCGTGGTTGTGCGCCCGGGCACGCGGCGGACACAGGCAGTCCAACGCGGCCTTGATCGCACGCCGCTGGGGGTTCTTCATCTTCGCGTGGCAGTCGCTCGACGTCGTGTACCACGCCGCCAAGCTGGACTGGGCGGTCAGCCTCCCGCTGCACATGTGCGACGTGGTCGCGTGGATCGCCGGGTTCGCGCTCATCACCGAGAATCGCCGGCTCCAGACGCTCCTGTACTTCTGGGGGATCGGGCTGTCCTCGCAGGCGTTCATCACGCCCACGGTGCACGTCGGGCCAGCCCACCTTAAGTTCTGGCTCTTCTGGGTCGGGCACTCCAACATTGTCCTAGTCGGGCTGTTCGAGGTGATCGCACGCGGGTACCGCCCGGGCTGGCGTGATCTCCGCTTTGCCTCGATCATGACCCTGGCCTACGGCGCGGTCGTCACGCCGGTGAACATCCTCCTCCACGTCAACTACGGATACATCGGGGATTCCAGGCCCGACGCCTCGACGGTGGTGGACATCATGGGCCCCTGGCCCGGTCGGATCTGGTGGGTGGCGCTGATCGTCTACTCGTCTTTTCTCGTCGTCACGCTGATCTGGCCCCGGAACTGGCCTAAGCGCTGGCCAAAGGATTGGTCAGGCTGGCGGCAGCCCGATCTGGCGACAACCCCGCCGTCGAACTCTCGGCCCGATTAGACTCGCCCCATGATTGTCGCCTGCATGATCCTGATCGCCATCGCGTTCGGCATCGCGCTGCCCACGACGGCGCTCATGCGCCGCTGGGGCCTGCGCGCAAACGCGCTCGACTCCGCTGGCGTCGCCGGCCAGGTCAAGATGCCGCCGCGGCGTGTCCCCAACACCGGCGGCGTCGCGATCGTCCTCTCCGTCATGCTGCCAATCGTGCTGGGCCTGCTAGCCATCCGAGTCGCCCCCGACGCGATCGTGTCGTGGTTCCCAAGCCTCACGCCGCACCTCGCGGGCATCGCCGAGCGCACGCCGATGGCGCTCCTGCTGGTCGGGTGTTTGCTTGTCCTGCACGTCGTCGGTCTGATCGACGACCGCCGCCCGCTCGGGCCCGGCGTGAAGATGGTGTTCATGATCGGCGCGGCCGTCGCCGTCACCGTCGGGACGGGCTCGCGGCTGTTGACCTTGTTGGACGCGCACGTCGGCGGGGCGTGGCTCTCGTACCTCGTCACGGTGCTCTGGATCGTCGTCATCACCAACGCGATGAACTTCCTCGACAACATGGACGGGCTCTCGGGCGGCGTCGGCGCGGTCGCGGCCTCGTGCTTCCTCGCGGCGACCCTCACCCACCCTCAGCCGCAGTGGTTCATCGCCGCCTGCCTGGCGCTCTTGATCGGCGGGCTCGCGGGGTTCCTGGTCTATAACGCCCCGCCCGCGAAGATCTTCATGGGCGACGGCGGGTCGCTCGTTCTCGGCTTTCTGCTCGCGTTCCTCACCGTGCGAACAACCTATTTCGATCCGACCACAACCGGGTCGGCCGACGCGCCCTCGGCCGGGGCGTGGTACGGCGTGCTCATGCCGATCGTGGTCCTCGCCGTGCCGCTCTACGACTTTCTCACCGTCACGGTCCTGCGACTCTCGCAGGGCAAGAGCCCGTTCGTCGGCGACCTCCAGCACGTTTCGCACCGCATGGTCAAGCGCGGCCTCTCCAGGCCAGCGGCGGTGCTGGTAATCGTCGGGCTGACGGCCGTGACGGGCATGGGCGGGATCGCGCTCGCGTCGCTAAAACCGTGGCAGGCGGCGCTGGTCGGCGTGCAGACCCTCATGTCGCTCGTTGTGCTCGCGGCCTTCGAGATCTCCAGCGCGACACGACGAGACGAGACGCCGCGATGAACACTCGCTCCGATCATCAATCGCTCGCCGAGCATCCGCGCGGCGCGCCGGGCCTCGCGCTTCGCGCGATCGGGCTGGGGGTGATCGTCGCGGCCGCGCTCGTCCGTCTGACGCTCCCTTTCGAGCCCATGCCGTACTGGGACGCGGACCCGAGCGTGCTCTTCTCACCTTCGAGCGCGATCGGGCCAGCCCACTCGTTGATGCTCGACGTGGTGACGTGGCTGGGCGCGGCCGTCGGACTCGCGGGGTCGTCGGGCGTGTTCACCAGACGCTGGCTGCTGGCGGCGCTGCTGGCGCTGATCGGGATCGTGGGCGCCGTCTGGCACGGGCTCATAGATCAGGGCGGAAACCTAGACGATCTCCGCATCGGTTCAACCTGGGCCGCGGCTGTGGTCGGCGCTCTGGCGACGTTGCACCTGGCGCGTGAGGAACGGCTCCGTCGGTTGACGCTCGCGTTGCTCTTGGGGGCGATCGGGGTGCTGGCGCTCAAGGGCGCGGTGCAACTGCTGGTCGAGCACCCCACCACACTGGCGATGTACCGCCAAACACGCGAGCAGTTCCTGCAGTCGCAGGGCTGGTCGGAAGGTTCTTCCGCCGCCCGTGGATTCGAACGACGGCTCGGCCAGCCCGAGGCCACCGGGTGGTTCGCGCTCTCCAACGTCTACGCGAGCGTGGCCGCAGCGATCGCGGTGGCGCTCTGCGGCGTGACGGTGGCGACGTGGAAAAAGTCAGCCAAAGGCGCACGAACGGTGTTGGTCTCGGCGAGCCTCATCGCGCTCGCGGCCGAGGTCATGTCGATGTCCAAGGGCGGCGGCGCGGCCCTGGTGATCGGGCTGGGCCTGGTTCTGGTCGTGTGGTTTGTGCGCGCGCAACCCGCGAAAGTTCAAGTTTTCTTCTCTCCCAGATTTGGCGGCCTGATGGGCGCGCTCGCGGTCGCCGGTGCGCTCGCGGCGGTGGTCGCACGCGGGCTGGTGGGCGATCGACTCGGCGAACTAAGCCTGCTCTTCCGCTGGTTCTACATGCAAGGCGCGGCCCGGATCTTCGCTTCGCACCCGGCCAACGGCGTCGGGCCCGCGGGGTTTAAGGACGCATATCTGATCGCCAAGCCGCCGATCTCGCCGGAAGAAGTGACCAGCCCGCACAGCGTGCTCTTCGACTGGGCCGCCACGCTCGGGCTGACGGGCCTCGCGTGGGCGGTGCTGTGGGTCGGGCTGGTGTGCATGGTCGGGGCACGGTTGTTCAAGAACCCAGCGATCAAAGATCCCAACGCTGTTTCCAGCGCAGAGACTCGCGAGGATTTTCGGGTGATCGCGTTGATGGTGATGGTCCCGACGATGCTGGGCGCGTGGTTCGACACCCCGGCCGCGACCATTGATTCGGCGCTGGTGCGCGTGGGTGGCGCGGTGCTGTGGATCACGATCTCGTTGATACTCTCGTCGGCGCTCCGTGCAACTCTCGCGCTCTCGATGGTCGCGGCTGGCGCGATCGCTCTTGCGGCCCACGGGCAGATCGAGGTCACACCGATCTGGCCCGGCACGGCGTGCTGGGTGCTGCTGCTTTTCGCGGCCGTCGGGGCCCCGAGTGAGCCAACAGGTTTCAACGAACGCGCGAATAGACCCGTCGAGCGGGTCGCGCGATCGTCACCGACTCGGTCATGGTGGACGGTTCTGGTCCCGGTCGCCGCGCTCGCATTCGCCAGCGTTGGCCTCGCATGGTTTGGGGTCCGACCGGTGTGGGCGTGGCAGACCAAGCTCGTGGCGGCGGCCGAGCTGGTCCGGCCTCTCGCCGAGTTTCGCCAACGAATCGCCGCGATCGGGTCGGGCAAAGGCGAACCGGGCGACTCGCCGACCACGCTCGCTCGCGACCTTTCACGCGAGCTCGGGCGGACCATCGGTGAGAGCGAGGCGTCGGTTCGAGGCGCGCTGGCGACGCTGAACCAGAACGCCCTCACCAGAGCTCTTGAAAAACTCCGGGCCGCGGACTACGACCTGCCCGCGCACCCCGCGACGCTGCGGGCCGCGAGCAAGATTGCGATCCAGCTCGCCGCGTCCAGCCAGCAGGCGGGCGACGAGCGCAAAGCCCGAGAACTGGCAGACCTGGCCGAGGAACTTTCATTGAACGCGACGACGGGCGTCCACGAGCACTCCACGTCCTGGTCTTGGCTGGGCACGCTCCGCTCGGCCCGGGCGACGATGCTGGGCGACCCGTCCGCGGCCGACCGCGCGATCGAGGCCTGGCTGACGGCCACAACCTTCGATCCCTACGGGCTTTCCGCCGCGGTTCAACTGGCTGAGGCGTACCAAAAGAAGGGCGACGCGACCTCGGCGGCGGCCTGGGCTCGCAAGGCGCTCGAACTCGACGCCAACACCCGCCTAGACCCTCTCAAGGGGCTGAGCGAGGAGCAAAGAGCATCCCTGGTTCGGCTGGCCGATCGTTCTTGATCGTTCTAGGCTCGGCGCTATTATTTCCTGACCCAATTCAGGTCGAGATTCCGTGAGAGATCCGCGTATGGACGAGGACGAGGACATCGAACCAGGCTAGTTGAAAGAGTCGCATCGCGGCCGGGCTGTCGGCACGCCGACACCTGATGACCTGCCTGATGACCTGCCGAATGACCCGCCTGATGCCCCGTCGCTTGTCTTGCCCTCGATCTAGACAGATTTCAAGACCCGCGACCCAGCAGCACGAACCATGCCGACGGAACCGGTTTTCACCGGCTCCGCGTGGCTCCTAAGTCAGCGTTTTCGATTACGACCCACCCGCACGAAGCCGGCCTTCTCGACGCGATGTACGCGTCGGAGGCATTGCCGGAACTGTTCCCAAAGGTTTTCCGCCATGACAGCCGTAACCACCGACCTCGCCCACGTCCGCAATATCGGTATCTGTGCCCACATCGACGCTGGCAAGACCACCGTTTCCGAGCGCATCCTGTACTACACCGGCAAGAACTACAAGATCGGCGAGGTCCACGAGGGCACCGCGACCATGGACTTCCTGCAGGACGAGCAGGAGCGTGGCATCACGATCCAGTCGGCCGCGACCACCTGCCCGTGGACCCGCACCGGCACCACCACCGATTACAAGATCAACCTGATCGACACCCCCGGGCACGTGGACTTCACGATCGAGGTCGAGCGCTCGCTGCGCGTGCTCGACGGCGCGGTCGCGGTGTTCGACGGCAAGGAGGGCGTGGAAGCCCAGTCCGAAACGGTGTGGCGTCAGGCCGACCGCTACAAGGTCCCGCGCATCTGCTTTGTCAACAAGATGGACAAGATCGGGGCCAGCTTTGACTTCAGCTACGGCACCATGAAAACACGCCTGGGCGCCAACGGCATCGCCATCCAGTACCCCATCGGCACTGGGCACGAGCACAAGGGCATCATCGACCTCATCACCCGCCGCGCGTTCTATTTCGAGGGCGATAAGGGCGAGAACGTGATTGAGAAGGACATCCCCGAGGACTTGCTCGAGACGACCGAGAAATGGCGTCGCGAGATGATCGAGAAAACCGTCGAGCTCGACGACGCGCTGATGGAAAAGTTCCTCGACGGCAAGGAACTGAGCATCGACGAGATCAAGGGAGCGATCCGCAAGGGGACGATCAACCGCGACTGCAACCCGGTGATGTGCGGCGCTGCGCTGCGGAACATCGGCATCCAGATGCTGCTCGACGCGGTCATTGACTATCTCCCCTCCCCACCAGAGAAGCCCGAGGTCGAGGGAACCGACCCGGACGATAAAGAGATCCGCATGACGCGCCCGCACGACGCCAAAGCTCCCTTCTCGGGGCTGGTGTTCAAGGTCGTCAGCGATCAGCACGGCGACCTGACCTACATCCGCGTTTATTCCGGCACGCTCACCAAGGGCACCCGCCTCTTGAACCCCGGCAACGGCAAGAAGGAAAACTGCTCGCGCATCTTCGAGATGCACGCCCAGAACCGCATCCCGCTTGAAGAGGTCACGGCTGGCAACATCGTCGCCGTCGTCGGCATCAAGGACAGCTTCACCGGCGACACCCTGTGCGACGCCGACAAGCCCATCCTCCTCGAACGCATGTTCTTCCCCGAGCCCGTGATCTCGATGTCCATCGAGCCCAAAACCAGCGAAGACAAGCGTCGGCTCTCCGAGGCCCTGGGCGTCATCCGCCGCGAAGACCCCAGCTTCCGCTCGAACTTCGACGAAGAAACCGGGCAGACCATCATCCACGGCATGGGCGAGCTCCACTTGGACATCATCCGCACCAAGCTGGTGCGCGATATGAAGATCAACGTCGAGGTCGGCAAGCCTCGCGTGTCGTACCGCGAGACGATCACCAAGAAGGCCGAGTATGTCCGCGGGCTGTTCAAGAAGCAGTCGGGCGGTCGCGGGCAGTTCGGCGACTGCACGATCCACCTCGAGCCCTACACGGCCGCGCAGGCCGAAGAGGACGGCGTGAAGTTCGAGGATCTCGTCGCGGTGGTCAACGAGGTGGTCGGCGGTTCGATCCCCAAGGAGTTCATCAAGCCGACGATGGACGGCATCCGCACGACGTGCGTGACGGGTGTGAAATACGGGTACCCAATGATCAACGTCAAGGCGACGGTGGTCGAAGGTTCCTCGCACGCGGTCGACTCCTCGCAGGTCGCCTTCGAGCAGGCCGGACGCCTGGCGGTCATGGAAGCCACCGAGCGGGCCGGGCCGGTGCTCCTTGAGCCGATCATGAAGGTCGTGGTCACCGTGCCCAACGACTACCTCGGCAACGTCACGGGCGACATCAGCTCGCGCCGCGGCATGATCATCGACACCGACGACCGCGGCGTGGTCAAGCTCGTAACCTGCGAAGTCCCGCTCTCGGAAATGTTCGGCTACACGACCAGCCTCCGCGGCATGTCGCAAGGCCGGGCCAGCTCGACGATGGAGTTCCTGGAATACCGCCAGATGCCCGTGAGCATGATGAAGGAAGTCCTGGAGGCTCAGGCGGGCGGCAAGAAGTAAGCGATCCAGACCAGTCAAGATCCAACTCAAGACCCCCGGCTCGCGCCGGGGGTCTTCGCTTTGGTAGGTGCTTTAGTAGGTCGGCTCTCCGAGCCGACTCTTCGTGGCGAGACAATCGCGGGCAACCGGGCCGTTCGTTCAGAGGGTCGGTCGTTGAGAGGAGATTGACGAGACTTCGAAGAATCGGCTCGGAGAGCCGATCTACGTCGGCCCGAAAACCGCTTTCTGCCACGAAATACCGCCTCTCGCCCTTGCCGCGTGCGGCGGCTTGGGTTACGTTGTATCGCTCGATCTATGCGTTGCAACCGCCCACCGCAAGCCCCACGCCGTGCTCCGCGAGGCGACCGGATTTTCGAACACTCTCGCCGGAGACCACGACCATGCCCCACCGTTACCAGACCATCCTGCTCTTTGGCGCGCCCGGATCGGGCAAGGGCACACAGGGGAAGATCCTCGGCGTCGTCCCCGGCTTTTACCATCTGTCCTGCGGCGAGGTCTTCCGCACCATCGACACCGCGTCGGCACTGGGCCGCACGTTCATCGAGCACTCCTCGCGCGGCGAACTGGTCCCCGACGAGATCACCATCCAGATGTGGCAGCAGAACATGCACGCCCGCACGGTGCTGAGCGACTACAAGCCCAAGGTTGACGTGCTGGTGCTCGACGGCATCCCGCGCAACGTCAACCAGGCCAAGCTGCTGGAAAAATACCTGCGGGTACTGTGCATCGTTCACCTGGTCTGCACCGACAAAGAAGAGATGATCAAGCGGCTGCGTCGGCGTGCCCTGAAAGAGAACCGCGTGGACGACGCCAAGGAAGACGTGATCCGCCGTCGCTGGGACGTCTACGAGGAAGAGACCTTCCCCGTGCTCAATTACTACGACAAGAAGATCGTCAGCACGGTGGACGCGTTCGGCTCGCCCGCGCGAGTGCTCGAGCACATCCTCGAGGCCGTGGTCCCCGTGCAGGAAAAGCACTTCAACAACCCCATCCTTTAACGAGCCTTTAACGAGTCTGTACCTAGCCTGTAACTGGCGAGCCAGTCCGAACGCCGTCACCCGAAGGGCGGGCCGCGTGCGTCGGCGTAAGCGTGGGCGTGGGCGGCGCGGGCGATCTATCGTTCATCATGATTAACGCCAACCCTACTCGTCGCGGCTTCACACTCATCGAGCTGCTGGTCGTCATTGCGATCATCGCGCTGCTGATCGGGATCCTCATCCCGGCCCTTGGAAGTGCTCGGAAGAACGCCAGGATCACCGTCTGCGGATCACGGCTGCAGCAGATCGGGGTGGGGCTCGTGCTCTACAGCGCGGACTTTGACAACCGGCTGCCGCAGGCGTTCGGCACCGGCTTCGATGGTAAGCCAACCATTGTCGGCGCTCTCTTCGCTGGCAAGAAGGGGCAGTTGCCGTTCTACGACATCGACAAGATTGGTGCTCAGGGGCGGCCGCTGAACAAGTACGTCGTAAGCCAAGCCTTCCCGCCGGATTCAGAAGAAGGAACGGTTGAGATCGAGGCGTTTAAGTCGCCGGTGGACAAAGGAACGCAGCAGACCGGGCTGCCACCAGACTTGGACAAAACCGACTCGATGTACAACTTCGTCGGGGCAAGCTACACGCTCAACGACCACGCGCTCGACGGCGAGTCAAAGGCGACGCTCGTCCCCAGCAATGGCGGGCGCATGCCCTACGTCAAGGAGCCGACCAAGACGTGGGTCGTCGCGACGCACACCATGTACAACTACCAAGAAGACGGCGACCGGGAGATGCGCTGGATGGACAAGTCGCAGGAGTTCGCCAACATTCTCTTCGTGGACAGCCACGTGCGCACGAAAGTCGCGGTGCCCAAGGGTGTCGTGAACACGACGCCCGACTACACGTTCCTGCCGTAATCGCGGCCCACCGTTCTCGCGTGAGTTCAAACGAAAAGCGGCGGCGTCCCGATAACGCCGCCGCTTTCTTTGAGTCTGAACGAAGGGAGAGAGGGCTTTGAAAGCCGCACTGTCGGAGGCGGCCTAGATCTTGAACCGCGCGACCAACGATAGGAGTTTCTCAGCCTGGCCGGAGAGGTCCGCCGCGGCTTTGGACGCTTGAGACGCGCCCTCGGTAGACTCGCGCGTCACCGTGTTGATGGCCTCGATGCTCTTGGCGATCTCCTGGCTGGCGGCCGCCTGCTCTTCCGCGGCCGAGGCGATCGAGTTGACCATCGATGTCATCGAGTTGGAGCTGGAAACGATCCGTGAGAGCGCTTCGCCCGCCGAGTTGGCGAGGTCCACGCCCCGGCTGACCCGCTTGGAACCGGTCTCGATCCTTCGGACGGCCACTCCGGTTTCTGTCTGAATCTCACCGATGCTCTGCGCGACTTCCTTGGTTGCGGCGGTGGTGCGTTCTGCGAGTTTGCGGACCTCGTCGGCCACCACCGCGAACCCGCGCCCATGCTCGCCCGCCCGGGCGGCCTCGATCGCCGCGTTGAGCGCCAGGAGGTTGGTCTGGTCGGCGATGTCGTTGATCACCGAGATGATCTGCCCGATCTGCTCGCCCTTACGCCCCAACTCGCTCACGGCCTGGGCGGACTGGTTCACCTGGTCAGCTATGCCGCGCATTTCGTCAACCGTCTGACGCACCACGTCACCGCCCGTGGCGGCGTCCTGGTTGCTCGCTTGAGCGGCGCTGGAAGCTTCGCTGCTCTTGCCAGCGACCTCGGTGACGGTGGCGCTCATCTCTTCGATCGCGGCCGAGACCTGGGCGGCTTGCTGGGCTTGGCGGGTGAGCCCTGCGGCCATCTGCTCGGAGTTGGCGGCGATCTCCGTCGCCGCGGCGGCGACCTGACGGGTGGACCCGGTCACCTCGCCGATAATCTTGTGCAGGTTCCCCATGAAGACGTCGAACCAGTGAGCCAGGGTGCCGATCTCGTCGCCGCGGTTGAGATTCAGCCTCTTGGTCAGGTCGCCGTCGCCCGTCGCGACGTCCTTCACCATCGCTACAAGGGCATTCAGCGGCCTGTCCAGCAGCACGCGCAACGCGAAGACGAACAGACCTACGGCGGCGGCCACGAGCGGGACGGTGACGAAGAGAGCGCTCTTGATGTCACCCGCAACCGCCGCATCCGCCTTGGTCAGGGGCATCGAGACCTCGTACGCGCCGTGCATGTCGCCTGGCTTCCAGCCCTCCATTTTGAAACCCAATGCGTCCTTGCCATCGAAGTTGCCCTGAGCGTCGCGGATGTCATACTTGGCAGGGTCGCCGTGACAGCTCATGCAGGTTTCGTCGAGCTTGATGGCCCGCATGTAATGGAGCGTGTTGGTCTTAGAGTCGATCCGCCCGAGGCTGGGCTCGCCGCCGCTCCGGACCTGCTTGTTCAGGTCGCGCAGGAGTCCCTCTCGGAACGACCCCGTTTCGGGAGTATTCTTTGGGTTTCTCGCTTCGAACGCGGGTACTTTGAAGTCAAGCCCCTCGCGCGCGGCGGCCTTCTGCGCCGCGGTCCACCCGACGACCACGGGGATGGTCTGGTAGAAACGAGAATCGGCATAGCTCTTCCCGGCCTTAGCCGCCTCGAGCGCCTCGGCGAGCAACGCCTCGGTGTCGATGGAACCGCTCATCTGGAGGCGCGAGGCGTGGTTCTTGGACTCGTCCGCCACGGCCGTGAACGCAGCGGCCTTTTCCATCAGCGCGTCGCGCGCGCTCTTATTCATCCCGCGCGCGAAGACGACGTAGTTCGCCGCAACGACCACGGCGATCACGGTCACCGTCAGTGAGATAATCTTGGTGGACAGTCCAAACGACTTCTTCGCTTCTCTCATGGAAACCCCCTGCTTTGCGGGACGAAACGGCGCAGATAGCGCAGACCGAACGCACTATTCGGCTGAATCACGGTCTCGCTTCATTCATTAAGAATTCGCAGACCGTTCGTTGGAAATTTCACAAGGAAAGTGCGACAAGACACCCCAAACTGGGGGCAGGACCTCGCAAGACAGAGCGCACGAGCTGGTCGATTGTGAGCTACGGCAGGCGGAAGAACCCGCCGCCCATGTCCTTGAGCTTGCCCTGCTTGGCGAGGTGATTCCACAGGTCGCGCGGGAACTGGGTTGGCGGGACGATGCCCATGACGTCCGAGGCCTTGCCCGAAGTGGTCGGCCTCCCACCCCCAAGCTTGGACTCCTGGTCGAGCTTGGTCAGCTTCAACCGCTTCTTGAACGCGTGCAACGCTCGCTTGAGGTCGTCATCGCTGGGCACGCCGGGCGTCGGCCCAGCCGGTGGGACTGAGGGCGCGATCGATGGCGGTATCGAGGGCGGCGTTTCGGGCCGATTCTCGCCCGTGCTTTCGTCCGCAAAGGCCTCAAGCGAAAAGGTGGTCATGCCAAGGAGCATACGTCCGGCACGCCATGACCGCGAATCGAGGTTCTAGGAAGAGACCGGCATCTCTTCGTAGAGCTCGAGCGGCAGGCCGTCGGGGTCGGCAAGGAACGTGAAGCGGCGCTGGGTCAGCTCGTCCGTGCGCACCGGCTCGCACCCGACGCCGTGCGCATCAAGCGAACGCACGGCCTCATCGAGGTCGAGCACTCGAAAAGCCAGGTGACGCAGCCCGCACGCCTCGGGGCGCGAAGTTCGGAGCGGTGGGTCGAGGAAGCTGAAGAGCTCGACCTGCGTGCCGTCGGGCAGCGCCAAGTCGAGCTTGTAGGACGATCGAGCCTCCCGGAAAGTCTCTGCGATCACCCGCAGGCCGAGGATCTCGACGTAGAACTTTTTGGATCGCTCGTAATCCGAACAGATCGCGGCAACGTGATGAATCCCGAGCAATCCGAGCGGTTTCATGCTTAAGCATAGGGCCCGGCGGCCGCACACAATCGCGCTCCAGACCGGACAGCGCGAACGATCACAGAGCGTTGTGCGTTAGAATGCTGTCGTTGTCGCGCCTGGTGTTCCTGCCCACTTTCTGTCGCCAAGACGCGAGTTGGCGGAGATCTGGTCGGTCGAAAGAAGTCAAACCTAGGGTCAACTCTGATGCTTCGACGTTCCGTGATTATCGCTCTAGCCTCCGCTCTGGTTCTGCTCAGCTGCTCATACGCGTCGGCCCAGAGCCCTTTGCGAAGGCCAGGGTTTGATCGTTCGCGGCAGCGGGGGGTCGAAGAGCAACCTCAGCCGCGAGCCGGTGCTCGCGCACTGAAGGAACTGGAGATCGGCGATCTCGCGCCGCCACTCGTCATCGAGAAATGGGTCAAGGGCGAAGGCTTCTCGAAGTTCGAACCGGGCAAGATCTACGTTCTGGAGTTCTGGGCGACCTGGTGCGGGCCGTGCGTGGCCAGCATCCCACAACTCACCGAACTTCAACTTCAATACAAAGACGCTGGTGTGGTGGTGGTCGGCGTGACCAGCCCCGACGCCAAGAACACGCTCGACGCGGTGACGAGCCTCGTCGCGGAGAAGGGCGAGGGCATGAACTACTCGGTCGCGTGGGACACCCAGCGCCAGACGCTTGATGCGTACCTCAAGGCCTCACGCCAGAACTACATCCCCTGCGTGTTCCTCATCGATCGTGAGGGACGTTTGGCGTTCATCGGGCACCCGTCAAAGATCGACCAGCCGCTCAAACAACTCGCCGACGGCACGTTCGACCTGAACACGGCGGCCGAGCAGTACAAAGCGGACGTGGCCAAGCGGATGACCGAGCAAGAGAAGTCTCGCGAGGCGCGCCGCTATGGCGAGCGATTCGCCCAAGCCTGCGAGGCCAAGGACTGGGAGGCGGCCGTTGCGGCCTACGACGAGGGCGCACCCCTCAGCAACAAGTTCGCGTTCGAGGCCGCCGTCGGTAGAAACGAGAGCGACGGCAAGTTCAAAATCCTGCTCTTGCTTCTCAAGGACTATGCCAAAGCGTCGAAGTTCGGGAACGAGCTTGTGGACGGCATCGCCGCCGAGTCTCCGAACATGCTCAACCAGATCGCCTGGACGATTGTGGATCCTAAAAACAATGTCGAAAACAAGGACCTGAAGCTCGCCATGAGAGCCGCCGAACTTGCCGACCAGCTGACCCAGCACCGTGACGCGGCCATCGTTGACACGCTGGCACGAGTCTATTTCTGGCAGGGCGATCTCGCCAAGGCCGTTGACCTGCAGACCAAGGCTGTGAAGCTGGCCACGCAGGACCAAGGGTCCAACGTAGACGGTGGCACGAAAGACGAAATCATCGCAACGCTCAAAGAGTACCAGAACGCTCAGAAGAAGTAAGCTCAAGCTAGAGGCTCATGCCTCGCGCCTCGGCCCGAACTGGCCAGAAAGATGCTCGGGTCGAGCCTCGCTCGTATACTTGAGGTCACCTTCTCACTGCCTTATCTCTGTGGAGTACTCATGGGTCTTTTCCGCCGCTCCAAGCTCGCTCAGGCCGCCCCGGTTGTCATCTCATCAGGCTCGGTCTCTCCGGGCTTGATATCGTCTGGCCTGGGCCCGGCCGCCCCCGCTGAAGCGCGCATTTTCGAGTTCGGCTCCGAGATGCTTCTTCGCGCACGCGCCCACAAGACCGGCATCCTCTCCGCCAAGTTCTACTCCGACGCGCTCATGGAATGGTCCATGAAAGATCCGAACTTTAAAGTGCAGATGTTCCGCTTCGTCGACGCGTTCCCCATGCTCCGCACGCCCGAAGCAATCCACGATCATCTCAACGACTACCTCACCCAACCGGGCGTCACGATCCCGGGCCCGATCGCCGCGGCGCTCAAGGCCGGGGCGGTCGCCAAGGGGCTCGCGGCCAAGACCATCAGCGGGCAGATCACCGGCATGGCCAGCAAGTTCATCGCTGGCACCGACGCCGCGACCGCGCTGCCCGGGCTCAAGTCCATGTGGGACGACGGCATCGCGTTCAGCGTAGATCTCTTGGGCGAAACCTGCGTCTCTGATGAAGAGGCAGACTACTACGCAAGGAAATACCTCGACCTGATCCAGAACCTGCCCGCGGCCGTCGCCGGATGGAAGCCCCAGCCGCGCTTGGAGTCTGATCACCTCGGGCCGATCCCGCGCACCAACGTCTCGATCAAGATCTCCGCGCTCTCGGCTCGCTGCGACCCGATCGACACCGAAGGTTCGATCGCGGACCTGATGAAGCGGCTGCTGCCGATCCTTGAAACCGCGCGCGACAAGGGCGTGTTCGTGAACTTCGACATGGAGCATCACGCGCTCAAGGACTTCACGATCGATCTCTTCCAACGCTGTTGCACGAAGATCAACTTCCAGGCCGGGCTCGCGATGCAGGCCTATTTGCGCTCCGGGCCCGATGATGCGAAGAAGATCTGCGACTGGGCCAAGTCGACCAACCAGATCGTGACCGTGCGGCTCGTCAAGGGCGCGTACTGGGACGCCGAGACGATCAAGGCCGAGCAGATGGGCTGGCCCTGCCCGGTGTGGTCCACCAAGTGGCAGACCGACGCGTGCTTCGAGAAGATGACCAACGTGTACCTCGATGCGTCGCCCCGGCCCGGCGAAAAGGCGGGCGTGAAGCTCGCGCTCGGCTCGCACAACGTGCGCTCGATCGCGGCCGCGGTCGCCGGGCTCGAAGCACGCGGGCTGCCCAAAGAAGCGCTCGAACTCCAGATGCTGCACGGCATGGCCGACCAGCTCAAATACGCGGCCGCTGAGCTCGGGCTGCGCATGCGCGAGTACGTCCCCGTCGGCGAGATGATCCCGGGCATGGCGTACCTCGTGCGGCGTCTGCTGGAGAACACGAGCAACGAGAGCTGGCTCAAGGCTGGTTTCCTCGACAACGCCGACCCCGGCACGCTGCTTCGCGCGCCCTCGCCCGCGAGCATAAACACGAGCACGCCCGCCGCCACACCGACCGCCCCCGATGTCGGCGCGATGGCCCCCGAGCGCCACTCACTCTCGCCCGCGCCCAAGGGCGTCGGCAACGGCCGACCGTTCTTCAACGAGTCCTTCCGCGATTTCTCGGCCAGCACGCAACGCAAGGCCTTCGCCGACGCCGTCGCACGAGCAACGGTCCCCAAGATCCTCAACGACCGCGCACCCGAGCACGGCAAAGAGATGGTGACCAAGGCCGCGGCCGCGTTCCCGGCCTGGCGCGACTTCGATCCTCGAAAGCGTGCCGAAGTTCTGACTCGCGCCGCCGAGACCATGCGCCAGCAACGCGACGCGCTCTCAGGCGTCATGATCAAGGAAGCTGGCAAGACCTGGCGCGAAGCCGACGCGGACGTGTGCGAGGCGATCGACTTCTGCGAGTACTACGCACGGGTGGCCGTCCCGATGTTTGATCGCTCGCGGCTCGGGCGCTTCATCGGCGAGCTCGACGAGACCTGGTACCAGCCGCGCGGCGTCGCGGTGGTCATCAGCCCCTGGAACTTCCCGCTCGCGATCTGCGCTGGCATGGTCACCGCGGCGCTCGTCACGGGAAACCCGACCATCATCAAGCCCGCCGAGCAAACGCCCGGGATCGCACGGATCCTCTTCGACATCCTCAGCGAATCTCTCGCGGCGGTCGGTGCCCCCAAAGACGTGCTGCACTTCTGCCCAGCACCCGGCGAAACGACCGGCGCCTCGCTCGTGCGCGATCCACGCGTCGCGCTCATCGCGTTCACGGGCTCGCGCGACGTGGGGCTCGATATTCTCACCGCCGCCGCTCCCGGCACGCCGTTCGACCGCGCTCCTCGCACGCCCTTCGTCGCGCCGCCGCACGTCAAGCGCGTCGTCTGTGAGATGGGCGGCAAGAACGCGATCATCATCGACATCAGCGCCGACCTCGACGAGGCAGTCCTCGCCGTCCGTCAATCTGCGTTCGGATTCCAAGGCCAGAAGTGCTCGGCCTGCTCACGCGTCATCATCGTCGACGCGCAAGGCCCGAGCGGCCCAGCCATCACGCACTTCACCACGCGGCTGGTCGAAGCAACCAAAGCACTCACCATCGGCGACCCGACCAAGCCCGGCACGGACATCGGCCCGGTCATCGATCAAGAAGCCAAGGCCAAAATCGACAGCATGATTCAAACCGCGCTCAAGGAAGGTTGCAAGCTCGAGCTCGCCCTGCCGATGCCAAACCTCGCGGGGGATCCGTTGGCCCAGCGCGCCTTCGTGCCGCCGCATATCTTCTCGCGCGTGGAACCGCAGCACTCGCTCGCCCAAGAAGAAGTCTTCGGGCCGGTGCTCGCCGTGATGCACGCCAGCACGTTCGAGCAGGCCCTCACGATCGCCAACAGCCTGCCCTACAAGCTGACCGGCGGCGTGTTCAGCCGCAAGCCGGCGCACATCGAACTGGCCAAGCGCGAGTTCCGGGTAGGTAACCTCTATCTGAACCGTGGAATCACCGGCGCGCTCGTGGGCCGTCAGCCCTTCGGCGGGTTTGCGATGTCCGGCGTCGGGTCCAAGGCTGGCGGCGCGGATTACCTGATGCAGTTCGTCGAACCTCGCGCAAGCTGCGAAAACACCATGCGGCGCGGGTTCGCGCCCGAGCTTTGATCGAGCCATCGCCCGTTCTTTGATCGAATCACTGAAGACAACATTCGTCACACATTTCCGGGCGAACATCCAGCCGCTCGGCCTCGGAAAGGAATCCAGACGTGGCACTCCAGTACGAACTCGTGAACGCGACCAAGCGCGAGCGGCTCAGCCTCTCGACCTTGCCGGGCCGCACCAAGCACGACATCGCTGGCAACCCCGCCGCGGCCGCGATCGTCGCGTGGTACATGATGGAGCACCCGCGCGACCGCATCACCTTCGTGACCGACGACATCGCCGACACTCACCCCGCCTGGCCACTGCGCGGCGCGACTCGGGCCGAGCTCGAAAGGTACCGCGACGTCACGGTGGACGTGATCACCACGCTGGTCGCCGCAGGGATTCTCGAAGAGCGCGGACGCGGCTTCGTCGAGACCTCCGACCGCGGTCGAGTGATTGTCCGAGATCTACGGAATGTCTGGAACGGAACTCCGCAGTCCGTGGAAACGCCGTGAGAACGGCCCAACCTTGCGATTCGACACTCTGTTCCGCTCGGACGATGCGATCTAACGCCACGCGGCGGTGACCTTCCCAGACCCATCGCGCCACTCCGGTGCCCACGCCAAGAACACCACACGCACGGTGATGTCCGTCTTCTTTGGCTTAAGCGTGATCGTTTCCAGCTTCTCTGTCAGCGGGTCAACAGTCGCGCTCATCGAATCGACCTCGGCCTGAAACTGCGCTTCCAGATCCGCGCGCTGCCTCTGCAACGCCTCGACCGTCTCGTTGGCGCGGCCCACGTCGCCCGATTCCTTCATGCTCTTCTCCACACCTCGCGCGGCCGACGCCGCCTTGCCAATGCTCCTCGCGCTCACCGCCTTGCGACCCATGAACGCCGAAAGAATCGCCGCACCGAACGAGATCGCCGTCGAGAGCTTCGCGCCCTTGGCCTGAGCCTGCTGGACCTCTGCGGCCTGCTGAGCCCGGCGAACCCGCTCTTGCAACGTTGTCATCTTCGGCGCGTATTTCTGCCGCAGCTTCGCGCTCATCTGGTCGCGCTGCTCGCGCGCGGTCTGCTGCAGACGTGCGCGAAAATCGCGCTCGCTCTCGTCGGGCTTTGACACCTCGTCAACGCTCGGGCTCTTGAGCAGGTCGAGCCGCTGCGTGCGATACACCAGGTCGCTGAAGCCCTTCGTCCAGGCGTCGTACGACTTGGCCTTCCCGGCCTCGGACGCCGCCTGCGCAAAGCTCGCGCCCGTCGCGGGCTCGCTCTCAACGTCCGTCTCGATCAACTCCGCGACGCTCGAGGCCTCCCAGTCCACCCCCACGGGCCCCGCGCCCAGCGCGGTCAGGTGCGACACCGCGCGGTTATCGTCGATCCCGTTCTTCGCGTCGCGGTAATACACCCGCGCACACCCCAGCAGCGACGCTCGGTAGACCAGCGATGAGCCCGCAGGCTTGCTGCCGCGGATGGGGAGGAAGCACTGCTTGATCTCCGGCGGCATGACGGGCCGTGACGTGCTCTCGCCATTCCCTGATTGACTTTGACGACCGCCGTTACTCGCAACAGTTGCACCGTTCGCCGTGCTCGCAGACGCGTCGGGCGGGCCGCTCACTACCGCGTCTCCCGCTCCAGGTTCGGTCTTCATCGCCCCTCGCCTCTGGTCCATCAACGCTTTGATCTGCCCGCGCGTCAGCGGCCCGCGCAGGTACGACATCGCCCAACGCGACTCAAAGATCTCCGGCCCGTCCTCGTGTACATTGTTCATCAAAAACACGCGGCTGCTAAGCTGCGAAAGAATCTTTTCAATCTTGCTGCGATCAAATCCCGCCGACGCCCGGGCCGCCGCGCCCTCCAGCCCGTCGAGGACGCGCGCCTTGTCGCGCTCGGTCTGAAGCCGGCCGATGAACCACGTCCCCGCGTTCGCCAATCCTTTGTAATCAAGATCGACCGGGTTCTGCGTCGCCAGCACCACGCCCACGCCAAACGCGCGGGCCTGCTTCATCAGCATCAGCAGCGGCGTCTTAGACGGCGGGTTGGCGGTCGGCGGGAAGTACCCGGCAATCTCGTCCATATACAGCAGCGCCCGCAGGCTGGCAGTACCGCTCTGCGTGCGCACCCAGCCCAGCATCTGGTTGAGCAGCATCGACACGAAGAACATCCGCTCCGCGTCGTTCAAGTGCGCGATCGAGTAGATGGAGACGCGCGGCTTACCCGTCGGCGTGCGCAGCGCCGCGCCGATGTCCAGCGGCTCGCCCTCCATCCATGCCGCAAAGCCGGGCGCCGCGAGGATGTTGTTGAGCAGCATCGCCAGCGCGAAGCGGTCCTTGGAGGGGAACACCGACTCGATGTCCATCACGCCCCAACGCTGCACCGGCGGCGTCTGGATCTGCTCGATCAAAGACCCGAGGTCCAAGTCTTTCCCCGCGTTCCACGCCGACGAAAAGATGGTCGAGAGCAGCGTGTGCTCGCGGCTGTGCATCGAATCGGCGTCGATGCCCATTAACGCGAGCAGGCTCGTGGCGGTGCTGCTGATCCGCTCGCGCAGAAGCTCCTCGTCGTCCATAATCGACCGAACGGGCACGGAGAACGACTTGAGAATCGACACCGGCAGCCCCGCGTTGCTGCCCGGCGTGTACACGGAAAAATCGGCCGAGTCCTTCAACCTCTGGATCCGCGCGCCGTCCTGACCCCAGTCCGCTAGCCCCTTGGCCCACAGTGCCGCCTGCTGGTCCGCGTGCTGCTGCGGCGTGACGCCGTTGCGAGCCGCGTCCTCCTCGCTGATCCACGGCAGAAAATCCGAGCCGCGCAGCGACGGGAACGTCAGAAGCAAGTTCGAGAGGTCGCCCTTGGGATCGATGATGATCGCGGGGATACCGTCGATCGCGGCCTCTTCCAACAACGACAAACACAGCCCAGTCTTCCCCGAGCCGGTCATGCCGACGCAGACCGCGTGCGTGACCAAGTCCTTCGAGTCATAAAGAACGAGCGCGTCGCGGTCGCCAGTCTTCTTGGCAAGGTCGTACGAGCGGCCAAGGTAAAACGTCCCAAGCTTCTCAAAGTCCTGCATTGCCTGCTCCTCACTGGGGCGCTCGGTCTTCGCCGTCCAGCGCTTTCATCGTTCACGATTCAGCATTCGGCATTCAGCATTCGGCATTCGTTGAATGCTCACTGATAGGTCTTGCCTCGATGCTTCAACCAACCGTCCTCGTGCTTGCCGCGAAGATCGCGGTGCGTCCAGTGCACGGCCGCGCCCAGATCGTTCCACTCGAACTGCCCGTAGAACTCGACCGTGTCCTTCACTTCGATCGGTAATCGCTTGGCGACGTCGATGTTGTGTGAGATCTTCACGACATCGCCGCTGGCGAGCTTGATGAGGAACCGCTGGTGCCGGCTCTCGTCGTTGTCGTCGGGCAAAACTTTGATCACGCGCCCGCTGCCCTCCACGATCGTGCCCGAGGCCTGATTCTTGATCGCGTTCACAATCGAAAGATCATCGGTCTTACCAACGCGCGTGCCGCTCGTGGAAGCCGTACCGCCCGATGGCTTGCGATCGCCGCCTTGAGAAGGAAGAAAGACTTTGAGAAGCAGTGTGAGCAGCGCGAGCACGAAGGCCACGCCCGCTTGCATCGCGGTCCGCTTCCCGCGCGGGCGGGCCGCCCGGATCAGATCCTCAGGCTTGAAGTTCATCCTGCCCCCCGCTCGCTGCCGCGCATCGCATTCCATTGCCTCTCGACCGTGAAACCAAGACGCGCCGTCGCTGATTTACTCCCAACCAGCACACAAACGTGACGATTCCGAGGCTGATTCTACGGCCGAATTCATCGCAACGCCCGTGCTCAGTTGCTCCAACCTGCAAAGCTCGATACCTTCCATATCCCACTCGCTCAACCTGTCTCGTCTGTTTCCACCCGACTGATCTCAGTCGATCGCCCAGGAGTTTCGATATGTGCAAGCTCGGTTTCATCGCCAGCCTCGTGACGGTCGCTTCCGTTCACGCCGCGGGCACGCAGGGCTACTACCGCATGCCCTGCATCCACAACGACCTCATTGTCTTCGCGGCCGAGGGCGATCTGTGGAAGGTCCTCGCGAGCGGTGGCGTGGCGACGCGGCTGACCAGCCACCCGGGCAACGAGGGCACGCCGCGCATCTCGCCCGACGGTTTGACCCTCGCGTTCACCGCGGAATATGAAGGACCGACCGAGGTCTACACCATGCCCTTCGGAACCGGCGTCGGCGGCCTGCCGACTCGCCGCACGTTCGAGGCCGCGCGGGCCGCGGTCGTCGGATGGACGCCCGCAGGCGCGCTGATGTACACGACCGACGCGCTGTCGGGCCTGCCCAATTTCCAACTCGCGACGATCGACCCAAAGACCGGCGACCGCGGCATCATCCCTCTCGCGCAAGCGAGCGCCGGGGTCTACGACGATGCCGGATCCTCGCTGTTCTTCACACGCCTGCAATTCAACGGCAGCATGACCAAGCGCTACAAGGGCGGCACGGCGCAGAACCTGTGGCGTTTCGACACCAACGCCGCCGAGGCCGTGCCGCTCACCGCCGATTTCGCTGGCGCGAGCAAGGACGCGATGTGGTGGCAAGGCCGCATCTACTTCGCCACCGACCGCGACGGCACCATGAACATCTGGTCGATCAAACCCGACGGCACGAGCGTCACGCAGCACACCAAGGCTGTCGGCTTTGACGTCGCCACGCCCTCGCTCTCCAAGGGCAAGATCGCCTTCCAGCAGGGCGCGGACATCCACGTCTACGACATCGCCGCGAACACGGATACCACGCTGAACATCACGCTCGAATCCGACCTGGATCACACCCGCGAGAACTGGGTCGCCAAGCCGATGGACTACCTGAGCGCCGCGCATCTATCGCCCGACGGCGACCGCGTGGTCATCACCGCGCGCGGCAGCGTCTTCGTCGCGCCGCACCGCCAAGGCCGATTCGTCGAAGTCACCAAAGCAGAAGGCGTGCGCTACCGCAGCGCTCGCTTCATGCCCGACGGCAAGTCACTCGTCGCGCTGAGCGATGCATCCGGTGAAACAGAACTGACCAAGCTCCCCGCCAACGGCGTCGGCACGCCGGAAAAACTCACCACCAACGCCGACATCCTCCGCTGGGACCAATGGCCCTCGCCCGACGGTGCCTGGATCGCCAGCACCGACAAGAACAACCGCCTCTGGCTCTACAACACCAAGACCAAAGAGCACACCCAGGCCGACCAGTCGATGAATGAATCGATCACGGACATCGCCTGGTCGCCCGACAGCCGCTGGATCGCGTACACGTACATGGCGGACAACCTCAACCGTCGCGTGAAGATCCACAACACCGACAACGGGGCCAGCACCTTCGTCACCACCGATCGCTTCGAAAGCTACTCCCCCGCGTGGAGCACCGAAGGGCAGTGGCTCTACCTGCTCTCGGATCGAAACATCCAGAGCCTCGTCGGCAGCCCGTGGGGACCGATGCAGCCCGAGCCGTTCTTTGATAAGACGACGAAGATCTATCAGATCGCGCTCATAGGCGGAACTCGCTCGCCGTTCCTTCCCAAAGACGAACTTCACAAGGCGAAGAAAGACGACGCCAAGAAGGACGAATTAAAAAAGGACGAGCCTAAGACCCCGGACAAGAAGCCCGAAGATGCTGCCGAGAAAAAGCCCGATCCGCGGCCCGAATCAAAGCCCGAGGCGAAGCTCGAACCGAAGCCCGAGGCTGAGAAGAAAGACGCCGCAAAGATCCCCGAAGTCGTGATCGAACTCGCTGGCATCGAGCGGCGCCTCAGCGAAGTCCCCGTCCCCGCCGGAAACTACGGCAACCTCGCCGTCAACGACAAGGCTCTCTTCTGGACCACCACCGAGCGCGGCCCTGACAGCAAGCCCGCACTCTCCAGCGTCGCCATCGTCAACGAGAACATCGAGGTCAAGCAGGTTGTCGCCGACATCAAGAGCTTCGAGCTCTCCGCCGACGGCAAGAAAATCCTCGTACTCAAGGACGATTCGATGTTCATCATCGACGCTGCGCACGGCCCGGCCGACCTCGCCAAGAAGGACGTTGTCCTCAACGCCTGGACAATGTCCATCACGCCGCGCGAGGAATGGCGGCAGATGTTCATCGAAGCTTGGCGTCTCGAACGCGACTATTTCTACGACAAACTGATGCACGGCGTGGACTGGCCCAAAATGCGCGACAAGTACCTGCCGCTAGTTGATCGCGTGACCACACGAGCAGAACTCAGCGACGTCATTGCGCAGATGGTCGCCGAACTTTCCGCGCTCCACACCTTCGTCCGCGGCGGCGATCTCCGCCAAGGCAAGGATAAAGTCCGCATCGGCTCGCTCGGCGCAACCCTTGCCCGCGATGCCGTCAACGGCGGATACCGCGTCGAACACGTCTTCCTGTCCGACCCCGACGTCCCCGAGCGCCTCTCGCCGCTCGCCCGCCCGGGCGTGAACGTTGTCGCTGGCGACGTCATCGAGTCGATCGATGGCGTGCCCACGCTCTCGACCTCCGACTGCGCGGTGCTCCTCCGTCACAAGGCCGACAAGCAAGTGCTCCTCCGCGTCAAGCCAGCCTCGGGCGGCGACGGTCGCGACGTCATCGTCGTCCCCATCTCCACCGAATCCGCGAGCGACCTCCGCTACCACGAGTGGGAGTACACGCGCCGGCTCGACGTCGAGAAGGCCAGCGACAACCAGATCGGCTACCTCCACCTTCGCGCCATGGGAGGCGGCGACTACAGCGATTTCGCCAAGGGCTACTACCCCGTCTTCAACCGTCAAGGACTCATCATCGACGTGCGCCACAACCGCGGCGGCAACATCGATAGTTGGATCCTCGGCAAGCTGCTCCGCCAAGCCTGGTTCTTCTGGAGCGACCGCGTCGGCACGCCCCCGTCGTGGAACATGCAGTACGCGTTCCGCGGGCACATCGTGGTGCTTTGCAACGAACGCACCGCGTCCGACGGCGAAGCCTTCGCCGAGGGTTTCAAACGACTCGGCCTGGGCAAGGTCATCGGCACCCGCACCTGGGGCGGCGAGATCTGGCTCAGCGGCAACAACTTCCTGGTCGATCAGGGCATCGCTACCGCGGCCGAGACCGGCGTCTACGGGCCCGACGGAACCTGGCTTATCGAGGGTCACGGCGTCGACCCCGACATCATCGTCGACAACCTCCCGCACGCGACCTTCAAGGGCGAGGACGCGCAGCTCAAGGCCGCTATCGAGCACCTGAAAAAACTCATCGCCGACAACCCGGTCCCGCCCCTCAAGAACCCGCCCAAGCCAGATAAGTCCTTCAAACC
>ENA-ORBV01002417-ORBV01002417.1-microbial-mat-metagenome-genome-assembly--contig:-NODE-2417-length-39444-cov-24.396271_pt1 | contig 39444 bp, 36 predicted proteins | sample MGYA00237777_ERZ505514 | MGnify/ENA primary metagenome ERZ505514 (study PRJEB26160, sample SAMN06269048) | microbial mat metagenome | isolation source: Oligotrophic lake microbial mat | place... | reverse complement strand
GGCAGCGATCGCCTGGGAGGATGAGGCCAGCAGCTTGCGCAGGATCAGCGCCATCAGGTGCCGCTGGCGCTGCGGCAGTGCATAGCTGTCCTCGCGCTGCAGAAAGCTCGAGACCGCTTCGTACAGCGCATGCTCGTCATCGTTTGGCGAAAACGGGCGCGTGATCGTGCGCCGCTCGGTGTAGCGGATGTACTCAGTCACCTGATTGCGCAACGTCCGCTTGCAGAATCCAGAGAGGCGCTGGCGCAGCGCATGGAGATCGCCGCCAGTGCCGGTGAATTGGGAGCGGAACGAGTTGATGTCGCCGAAGATGTGTTCGTCGATCAGCGTCGAAAGGCCGTACAGCTCAACGAGTGAATTCTGCAATGGCGTCGCGGTCAGGAGCAGCTTCCGGCGATCTTCCGTCGCCCATCGGATGCCCTGTCCGACTTTGTTGCTCGGTCGATATGCATTGCGGAGTTTGTGCGCTTCGTCGATGACGACCAAGTCCCAGGCGATTGACTTGAGCTCCTCGCGCAGGGCGTTCGCATAGTTGAACGACAGAATGAGAATGGCTTTCTCACCCAGCGGCGAGCGGCCGCTCCGCTGCGCCTCGCGATAGGCCTTGGCATCGAGCACTCGCGTTGGCAAGCTGAACTTTTCCTCGAGCTCCATGGACCACTGCTTGCGCAGCGAGGCTGGACAGACGACTAACAGTCGCCGATTTCGCTCCGCCCAGAATTGGCAGAGCACGATGCCCGCCTCGATCGTCTTTCCGAGTCCAACCTCGTCGGCAAGGATGACACCCTTGGATAGCGGCGACTCGAGCGCAAACAGCGCCGCCTCGATCTGATGTGGATTGAGATCGACGGCCGCGTCGAAGAGCGACATCGACAGCCGATCGATTCCCGCGCTAGCTCGACGCGTCAGTTGATGCGCGAAGAACTTGGCGTGGTATGGAGTGATCTGCATCGAGGGAAGTTGAGGGGCTACTGGTCCAACGGCTACCGCGCAGACGGTCGCCGTCTCGGCTTCGGATTCGCATCATCACACCAAGTTGCAGTACCGGACAGTACTGCCTCGAACCGAACTCGACACAGTCACTTCTGGTACTGCTCGTCGCTGACCTTTTCCATCCACTCGACGGCCTTGCCATCGAGCTTCTCCTGAATGGCGATGTGCGTCATTGCGGTCGTGATCGCAGCGCCGTGCCAGTGCTTTTCGCCGGGAGGAAACCAGATCACATCGCCGGGCCGGATCTCCTCGATAGGCCCGCCCCAACGCTGCGCTCGTCCACAGCCAGCCGTCACGATCAGCCGTTGACCGAGTGGGTGCGTGTGCCACGCAGTGCGCGCACCCGGCTCGAACGTGACGCTTGCGCCGCCCGCGCGAGCTGGTTCGGCGGCATCGAACATCGGATCAATCCGCACGGTGCCAGTGAACCAATCTGCCGACCCTTTGCCCGAAGGCTGAGAACCGTTTCGCTTGATCTCGATTTGACTTCTCCTTGGCTTCCTAACAATCTTGAGCAGCGATCCAATCGGACAGGTGAAGTTCGGGTTTCAAATGTTGCCGGGACCGGTACGTACGGGGATTGAAGGCTACCGAATCGCGATTATCCCGTCCACGGTCCGAGCACGAGCACTCCCACATCCGGACCGCATTGACCGAGCGTCTGATTGAAGATGGCCTGATCGGATGGATCTTTCAGGCTCCACATCAAGTTGAAGTTGCCTGTCGAGATCTCGTGAAAGGAGACCAACTGATTCGCCGGGGGAAGTGAACGTGTAGACGTCGATCGCACCGTTGCCTCCAATGTTGCGAGCGCCCGCGCCGGGAACTCCGCTTGCTCACGAACTGACTGAATCCGATGACGAAAGTGTCAGTCGATACCGACTCGCGCAGCTGCGGGACATCGATGCACCGAATGCGGTCACGTCTTCCGTGGCGCTGGTGTGTGCTGCCGTCGCCTCCAGCTTCGCGGCGTGCACGGCCGGACTTTGCAGGGAGGTCGATCCAAAGCCCCCGACTCATGAGCCCGAGTTGTCGCGTCGGCGCGCAAAGAAATAAGTCATGACTTTGGGGGGGTCCCCAAAAACGCGGTTAGATTGCCCCACAGTCCGAGCGCGGCGGCGTGCTGCGTCGGACAAGCTGGCGAGTGAAAGTTCTCGTGTCGTGAAGGGGCTGCCTCGCGGTGGGGCCACCGCCAGCGAATTGGGAAGAGCCTTCAACCTGCAACATGGTGAAAGGGGCAATCGATGCGGCAACTGCCGTGGATGGTGTCGTGCGCGCTCGGGACGGTCATCGCGACCGGGATCGCGAACAGCGCGGGGGCGGAGATGGTGGGGTACTGGCACTGCAACGGAGTGGATCCGGATGTGAGTACGGTCGTGGCGGCGTCGCTGGGGTCCGGAACGCTCGACTTCACGTCGTTCGGTACGGGCGCCACGATCTTTGCGGGTACCGATGTGAACGGGCAGCCGGGAGTCATCGCGGGAGACTCGATCGGCCTATCTGGGTCGTCTCACAACGGGTCGTACGCGCAGATCGATCTGTCGACGGTCGGGTTTGCCGACCTCGCACTCTCGTTCGCGGCTCGTCGGTCGGCGACGGGATTCGGGAATGACCACGTGGAGGCACTGATCGGCGGCGCGTGGACGACTGTCGCGTCGTTCAATCCCTCGACGACGGCGTGGGGGACGATCAGCATCGACCTCGCGGCGCTCAACTCGCTCGAGAACGGTAGCGCGTCGCTCCGGCTCTACTTCGACGGGGCGACGAGCGGATCGGGCACGGTGCGGTTCGATAATCTCACCGTGACCGGGACGGCAACTGTGCCAGCTCCGGGTGCGATCGCGCTGCTTGGCGCTGCTGCGGCGTTTGGTCGACGACGCCGGCGCGCGGAGCGTTGAACCGGTCGCGATAGATTGCGCTGACGTGGCGTGGGGGTACGCGGCGCGATCGTGAAGGTCATCTCCTCTCTTGTGCGGATGACGCGTGCCCATCGCGTCATCTGTTTCGGCTCCGGCTCGCACGGCTCACGTGTGTGACGACGAAGGTGGACGTCGTAACGCTGTGACCGCGCGGCCGGGGCCACTCGCGGGTCGCGACCCGGGTGGGAGCGAACATCTGGGCGCACGGTTTTCTTATGGGGGTGGGTGGGGGGCGGAGGCGCACGTTGCGGTCGCGTCTACAGCGGCATTGACGTTCAGCCAAACGGCGCGGTCGGAGGCCGAGCCGCTGGAGCCGTAGGCGTGGCGGCCGGATGACACTCACGCGCCTGGAGCGCGAGACGCACCGCGAGCTCGATCGCCGCCTTCATTGAGCCGTCGCTCGCGACGTTTGTCCCCGCGATGTTGAACGCTGTGCCGTGATCTGGACTCGTTCGGATGATCGGTAGTCCGACCGTCACGTTCACTGCCTTGTCCCAGCCAAGAAGCTTCACCGGAATGAGACCTTGATCGTGGTACATCGCAACGACCAAATCGAACTTCCCGGCTGCTGCATCGATGAAGATGGTGTCGCCCGGAAACGGACCGAGCACGTCTATCCCATGGCGTCGTGCCACGTCGATCGCAGGCTTGATGACGCGCTCTTCTTCGTCGCCGAACAGCCCGTTCTCGCCAGCGTGGGGGTTGAGTCCGCACACGGCGACGACCGGTTTGGCGATGCCCAAGTCGCGGCAGAGCTGCGCTCCCAAGTCGATCGGATCGAACACGCGGCCGATCGTGAGGAAGTTTTTCACCTCCATCAATGGCACATGAGCGGTGGCAAGCGCGACCTTGAGGCGCGGCGACACAAACATCATTGCGTGTCGTTTCGCCTTCGTCCGAACGGCAAGAAGCTCAGTGTGACCGGGCCAGCGAAACCCAGCGAGCGACCACGATTCCTTCGAGATCGGAGCAGTCACGACACCGTCGAGATGTCGCGGGTCGCTGTGGTCTCGCAGCGCGTCGGTGATCGCGTCCTCGACGAACTGCTTGCTAGCGGCTCCGCCTTGGCGCGAGGGCGCTGGTCGACTTCGGACCAGCAGCTCATCGCCCTCGTGCGCCGGAACGTAGTCGAGGACCGTGATATCGCCGGTGAGCGGCATCTGAGCGCGGTCCGAGGCCGCAGCGACGCGAAACCAGTACGGGTAGATGCCAGCGCGGTCAGCGGCGTAGGTGAGCTGTTCATTCTGACCGTAGATCACGAACCGCGCGGTCCGCCGTATCGCGGGGTCGGCGAGCGCCTTGACCGTGACCTCGGGTCCGATCCCCAGCGGATCGCCCATCGTGATGCCAATCACGGGAAGGGCGTTGAGCGGAGGCACGGCGTCGATGTCGCGCATGTGACGATTGTACGGCTAGGCTGGCGCAACTCTCGCGGCAGCTCCCGCGGTATCGTGGTTGAAGATCATGAGTCTCGTGCACCTTGAGTTGCTTCGGTCGGCGAGTTTCATCGGAAGCGATTTCCTGAGTGCGATTGAGCGCAGCTCTGAGTTCAGACCCGCAACTTCTCTGGAATCGTCTCTCCTATCACTGGGCTCCAGCGTCGGTAGAACGAGCGATGCTTGGCCGATCGCGGACCTATTCGTCGGAACGACCGCGATCGTGAGCGGGGTTGTGGTCGTCGTAGTGGTGCTCGCGCGCTGGAGCTTCTTCGCGCAGACCGATCGCGCGCGGGCCCTTGCATCCGCTCTCGGCGAGTCAGTAGCGCGGGGAGTCTACCTCTGCGGTGGCGTGACGCTCGTCGCGCTCGGGATCTGGGTGCTGCGCGGCTGAGGTTTCGCGGTCGCGGTGAATCGAGGCTAGAAACTGAAGCCGGGGAACTGGCACCTCGGAACTGGCGCCTCGGAACTGGCACCTCGGAACTGGCACCTCGGAACTGGCACCTCGGAACTGGCACCTCGGAACTGGCACCTCGGAACCGGAGAAGCTACTTGATCAAGATCGTGCTGTTCGGCTCCGTCAGACACTCGAACACGAGCGCGACATCGGCGGCGAGCATCCGGACACATCCGAGCGATCGGCTCTCACCAATCGAATCCGGCTCGATCGTGCCGTGGATCCCGTATCCGAGAAACTCTCTGTTCTTGTCTTCGACGCCGAGCAATCCAATCCAATGCGTGCCGATTGGATTCTGCGGATCCTTGCTCACGAAGTGCTGGCCAGTGCGCGGATGGGTCCACTCAGGGTCGACGAGCTTTGAACTCGGCCGAACCTTGAAGAGTCCAGTCGGCGTGCCGTTGCTTTCGCCGAGTCCAACTGGAAAACTCGACACCATGACGCGGTCGGAGCCTTCGCCGAGATAGAGATTGAGGCGGAACTCAGGCTTGAGCACTTCGGCGTGGAACGTTGACTTTGGAATACGGAGTCGCTGTCCGATGCGAAGCTTGTGTTCGTCCGGCATCGCGTTCAATCGTTTCAAGAGTCGGTAATCGCACTCCAGCTTTTGTGTGCGAACGATCTTTTGCAGGACATCGCCCGTCTCGACGGTGTAGACCCCCATCGCTGGATCATTCGGGTTGACGTTTGGATTCAGAAAGAGGAGCTTCGCGAGCGCGTTGATAAGTTCGTACGCACGTTCTCGCTCGCTCCGCGACAAGATTCCATTGTCGAGCGCGCGCGTCGCGAGCAGACGCGCCTGGACGGGATCAGCGGTTTGCACCTGCATCGCTCGCGCGAGGTCTGCGTTACTGGTGACCCCCACCGATGACGGTGGCGAGACCGCCGTTGGCAACGCAGCTGGAGACGCAGCTGGAGACGCAGCGCCCGCCGGGGCGGCTGCCGGAGGCGGGGACGGACTCGGTGATGGCGGGGACGTCGGAGAAGAAGCGCCTAGCGACGTGGGCGTGGGCGGAGTCGCCGCCGCGTTGCTCGTCTCCGCGCGACCAGCGCCGTCCGGCGCGGACGGCGAACTCGCAGTTTCCCCCATCGTGATCGCAGCGGGCGTTGCGTCTCTCGCTGGTTGGCGTGGTGGCTGGCGTGGTGGCTGGGGTGGTATTGGGCGATCGGACTTGGAGGCATCAATCGTGGGGGCAGAAGTTGCCCCGGCAACGAGCGGCGCACTCCCGGTCGAGTTTGGTGCAGGTGACGTCGACGCCGCGCGCGACGGGTCCGTCTCTCTCGCGCCCGTCGCCGGGCCTCGGTCGCTGAGAAGCCACCACCCGGTCAGACCTACGACGGCTGCGAGCGCAATCAGGCCCAGGAGACGCGGCGGAAACATCCGACGCGAACTCATCATGTGACGTGGTCGACTCTGAGAACGAACGCTTTGGCTGGCAAGTGCCATGGAGTGATCTCGTCGTAAGTTGGTCGCGAACGGGCAGTCGTGCCCTCTCCCACCCCCACGCGAGCGTCGGGGCGGGAGCTATCCCACGCAGTCTCTTCGGCATTCTGACGGGGATCCCGCCAGCACGGCGAGGGTAGCACTATCGTGAATACCGAAGCGCCAACTCTTTCAGTGCCTGCGCACGACCTCGGTCACCGACAACTCGCTCGCTACGACCGCCACGCGGCGATCGTGGAGCTCGTCGGGCACGGTGTCGACGATCTGGCACTCGAAGCCGAGTCCGATCGTCCGGCATCTCGGGGGCAGCCGCACTAACAGCCGGTCGTAAAAACCGGCACCTCGTCCGAGCCGGCGTCCCATTCGGTCAAAGGCGACGCCGGGGACTACCGCGACGTCGAGTTCGGTGACGCGCAGCCTTTCTCCCCCTTTTGGCGCGCGAACACCCCATTTGTCCCGCGCGAACCAGCGATCGTCGAGCGAATCGATGGCGACGGCCTCAAGCTCGCCGCTCTCTCCGTCGACAGCTGGCACAGCTACGCGTATGCCGTCGCGGAGGCACTCCGTCATCGCAAGCGCCGGATCGAGCTCCGATCGCATCGCCATGTAGAAGAGGACGACTCCAGCATCGCGAACTTCATCGAGTTCAAGAAGCCGCCGGCTCGCCTCGCGCCCCGCCGCGAGTTTCACAGCATCGCTCATCGCGCCGAGTCGCGCCAGCATCGTCGCCCGCAGGAGTCGCTTCTCTTCAGAAATCAGTGGATCGTTAGTCATCAGCGCCCTTGGAATCAGCGCGACGTTCCTCACCGCGCGACGCACTCCGTCGCCGAATCGCTTTCGCTTTGGCGAGTCGCTCGCCGAGGGTGGCCTCGAAACCGCGCGTCGTCGGAGCGTAGTACTGTCGTTCCACCCCGAGATACTCCTGTCGACCAACACCGTCCGACTCTTCGTGCGGGCTGCGGTAGCGCAGCGTCTCAGCGTCGACGGGCTCGCCGTCATCACCGTGTTTCGTGAGCCGCCGCTTGGTTTGATCAAGCAAATGCATCGGCACCGGAATTGTGCGCCCTTCGCGCACGTCGTCCATAGCGGTCCAGATGGCGACACTCGACGCGCCTGATTTCGGCGCGCACGCCATGTAAATCGCCGCCTGCGCTAAGTTGAGCTGCGCCTCGGGCATGCCGATCCGCTCTACGTTTTCCCACGTTGCCGCAGCAAGAATCGCGGCTTGTGGATCCGCGTTGCCGATGTCTTCGCTTGCGAAGATTGCAATCCGCCGGGCGATGAAGCGCGGGTCCTCGCCAGCCACCAGCATGCGCGCGAGCCAGTATGTAACAGCGTCAGGGTCGCTGCCGCGCATCGATTTGATGAACGCGCTTGCTAGGTCGTAGTGCTGATCGCCAGCGCCGTCGTACACGATTGCCTTCGCTTGGATCGATTCCTCGGCGACGCTGAGATCCACGACCAGCGGCGACGCATTGTCGCCTCGCCCGCGCGAAGAGGCTAACGAAAGCGCAGCGACCTCGAGCGCGCCAAGCGCGCGTCGCGCATCGCCATCCGAGGCACGCGCCCAGTGCGCGATCGCGTCGTCATGAACAACGAGTGGCAGCCCGGCGAATCCGTTTGGATGCGCGATCGCGCGACGGACAACCGTCGAGATCTCGTACTCTGAAAGCGGCTGAAACGTGAAGACGGTTGAGCGACTCACCAGCGCGGAATTGACCGAGTAGTACGGATTCTCCGTCGTCGCGCCGATCAGGATCACAACACCGCGCTCGACGTCTGCGAGGAGAACGTCCTGCTGCGACTTCGAGAATCGATGGATCTCGTCGAGAAACAGAATCGTCCGACGCCCGCTGTCGCCGAGCCGGCGCTGGGCGTCGTCCACGATCGCGCGGATCTCCTTGACTCCGATCGACGCGGCATTCGCTCGCTCGTAGTGGCTCTCACTTCGAGCCGCGATGATCTCGGCGAGCGTTGTCTTGCCGGTCCCCGGCGGCCCTGAGAAGAGCAGCGACGTCACGGCGTCCGCGTCGAGCATCCGGCGCAGAAGTTTGCCTGGACCAAGAAAATGTTGCTGTCCCACGAACTCATCGAGTGACGTCGGACGTAGCCGAGATGCGAGCGGTTCAGCCGCGCGACGGCGAACCGCTCGCTCGTCGGACCAGAGGTCAGCGGACTGTGATGCTGGCGTAGCCATCGTGCGGTATTCGATCGTACCGCTTACCGGACGGGCGAACTCGCACTTTGGGCGCTCCGTACGATGTCCGCTCACTCGCGGACAGAGGCACGTTCTGCGGCGTCGGAAATCCGATTCCCCCGGCTCCTCCCAGCGAGCCGATGAAGCAAGTCCCGGTTCGTTCCCGCGCACGCAGGATCGAAACGGACACCACACCGAACCTCGATGTGCGCCTGAGAGAGCTCGGCACCATCGACGTTCCAATCGCCCCCAAGAAGGGGCCACGGAGTACGCGAGGCATGTGCGGAATCGTCGCCTACATCGGACGCAAGCAAGCGAAGCCCATCTTGCTCGAAGGTCTCAAGCGTCTTGAATATCGTGGCTACGACTCCGCTGGCGTTGCGATCTTGCCGCAGCAAGCGGGTGCCAAAATAAAAACGGGTCGTGCCGTCGGACGCGTAAGCGTGCTCGAGGAGTTCATCGAGCGGCAGGGGGGGTTCGAAGGAACGCTCGGGATTGCGCACACGCGCTGGGCGACGCACGGCGGCGTCACCGAAAAGAACGCACACCCGCACTCCGACGACCTGAAGCTTGGCCACGGTATCGCGATCATTCACAACGGCATCATTGAGAACTACTCGGTCCTCAAGAAATACCTGAGTGAGAAGGGGCACGTGTTCTCAAGCGAGACCGACACCGAGGTTCTCGCACATCTCATCGGCGAGCTGTACCACGGCGATCTTGAGAAGGCCGTGCAGGCAGCGCTGCGTGAAGTGACCGGTGCCTATGCAATCGCGGTCATCTGTGAGAAGGAACCCGACGTGCTCGTCGTCGCGCGGAAGGGCAGTCCGCTACTCGTCGGCGTCGGCAAAGACGAGTACATCGTCGCAAGCGATCAAAGCGCGATCGTTGCTCACACGACGCAAGCGTTTGCGCTGCAAGACTACACCGTCGCCAAACTCACCCGCGACTCGTTCCGCACGGCCACGATCGACAACGTCCCCGTTTCTCCTGAGATTCGCGAGCTCGAAGCAGATCTCGGTCAAATGGAGCTTGGCGCGTTCGATCACTACATGCTCAAGGAAATCTATGAGCAGCCCAACGCGCTGCGCATGAGCATGAAAGGTCGCGTCGATCTCCGTTCCGGTCAGATCGTCCTCGGCGGCGTCAGCACATTCGCGCGTGAACTCGCTCGGGCGAAGCGCATTGTGTTCGTCGGTCAAGGCACCGCGCTCCACGCGTGCATGATCGCCGAGTACGTCATGGAGGATCTCGCGAAGATTCCCACGGACGTCGATTTCGCGAGCGAGTTTCGTTATCGCAATCCAATCGTCGAAGAAGGAACCGTCGTCGTTGCGATTAGTCAATCAGGCGAAACCGCTGACACGCTGGCGGCGCTGCAAGAAGCGAAGCAGCGCGGCGCGCTCGCGCTCGGACTCGTGAACGTCGTCGGTAGCTCGATCGCGCGAGAAACCGATGCGGGTATCTATCTCCGCGTCGGTCCCGAGATCGGCGTTGCCAGCACCAAGGCCTTCATGGGCCAAGTCGCCGTCGCGACAATGCTTGGTCTATTCATCGGGCGCCGCCGATTCCTGTCGGCCGATTACGTGCGCGAGCTCCTCGAAGTGATGCACAAGATCCCCGATCACATCGAAAAGGTTTTGGCTCAGAGCGACCACATCAAGCAAGCGACCGCGAAGTACATCGATCGCGAGAACTGGTTGTTCCTCGGCCGCGGCTACAACTATCCCGTCGCCCTCGAAGGCGCGCTGAAGCTGAAGGAGATCTCGTACATCCACGCCGAAGGCATGCCTGCGGCCGAAATGAAGCACGGCCCAATCGCGCTTATCGACAACGGCATGCCCGTCGTCTTCCTCGCGACGCGCAATTCGCAATATGAGAAGGTGATGTCGAACATCGAAGAAGTGCGCAGCCGCGGCGGCCACATCATCGCCGTTGCAACGGAAGGCGACGAGAGCATTCGCAAGCACGTGAACGAAGTCTTCTGGGTGCCCGATGTACCTGAGCCGTTGCAGCCGATGCTCACCGTCGTGCCGCTCCAACTCCTCGCATATCACGCAGCCGTGATGCGCGGGAAGGACGTGGATAAGCCGCGGAATCTTGCCAAGTCGGTCACGGTCGAGTGACCTCGCATCCTCCCCCGACGCGCTTCGCGTCGGGGGAGGTGCCGAGCGCCAGCGAGGCGGAGGGGGTGCACCAGCTCATCGCCCCGCTCCCCTCCCGTTACGCTCAGGCGCATGTCCGACATCGCGGCGCTACTCGTCGCGGTGTCGAGCGGCGTCGCAGTCTTTCTCATTGTGTTCGGCATCGTCGGTTGGCGCGACCGAGCGCTACCGCGCTGCCGTTCCTGCGGCATCGACGCGCGACCGCTCGCATGGCATGAACCGCGAATCTGCGCTTGCGGCGCGGAGTTAGATCGTGCAGGATCGATCCGTCTACCGCATCGATTTCGGAAGCGTGCGATCACTCTCGGCATCGCTGTGGCCGCGCTCGCAAGCGGCCACGGCATCTGGACGACCAATGTTCATGCCCGCGGCCTCGCCTGGCGTGACGAAATGCCGACGTGGCTCTTCGCGAGTACGTTATCGATGGACGAGGGACGCACGGAGAGCTGCAGGGAATCGAACACCGATTGCGAACGATGAACCGCGAAGAGGCGCGGCAGCTTCTCGCTGGCATACTTGATCAGCCGGTCACGCGTCCCAACTCGGTGATGCAACTCTCGAGCGCGGGCGTTGCGCTTCTGGCGTTGCCCGAGGGTGAACTCGGTCGTCGTTGGATCGAGCGACAAGGGCAAGACCTCGGTGTCGTCGTGAAACCGTCTGGCTCAGAGACGGAGCTTTCAATAGAAGGCACTGAAGGAGAGTCACCGGTCTTCCTTCGAGTTAACGAGATTACTCTCGGCGGCGTCCCGCTCGAATTCAAAGTGGAGGTTGCGGCCGGGGACGAAGCGCGCCGCTGGCACACGCTGGCGTACACCTCGATGCGCATTCGGATCATCGATGCCAACATCAAGGACCCATCGCTCCTTCGGGTCCGCGGCCAGATCGCCAGTTGTGGACCGATCGCGTCATTCATTACTGGCGATGCGACGATCAAATCGGTTGACGATCCGACCCGTTGGGGATTGCCGTGCGCGCTCGGTTCGTTCGACCACGGTGTCGTCGCAAAGAGCACCGCGCCGCGGTACGCGTTTGGCTTCGCGCAGCCTGCGCCGCGGAGGTCCGACCGATGGATGCCCTTCCTCGGACCTGATTCGCCTGATCCCGCGCCGGCTGCGATCGCGCGGTCAAAAAACAACGCAACCCCAGAGCGCTGCTTGGAATGCGGTTGTTCGTTGCGTGGACTCAACTCGCTGCACTGGGCCGAGGCCCGCGTTCGGACGCCAGTCGCAGCAGTTTCGGCGCTCGTCGTTGCCGGTGAACTGGTGTCCTTGATCCACTGGAGCTCGCCACGCTTGAGCGCGCGAGTAGCCGAGGAACTTCGGCGCAAACTCACAACGCCAGAGCGCTGCGGCGAATGGTTAGGCTCTCGGTACGTTGAGCTCGTTCCGACGCTGCAAACGGATTGGGTCGTGAATGAAATCGGCAGCGGCATCGAGCAGGCTCACTCAAATACCGTGCCGCTCGACACCGTTGCCCGTGAACATGCGGTTCGGTACACCGCGGCGCATTGCCGCGATGAGGCGCGGGGTAACGCGTCGTTCGACCGTAGATCGAGCGCGCTCGCTGGCTGGTGCGGCGTGATCGCGCATCAGATCAAGGATGGTTCACCGCGCTCCGACGATTTGCTTCCGACATTGCGGGAACTGCTTGAGCGCGAGGGAACGCCGCACTTCCAGATACCGCTCTGCGTGCAGGTTGGGAAACCGATTACGCTAGACTTGGGATTCGATAACTTATGGGCCGTAACGCTCGTGCGGCAGATTCACGGCGACGCCTCGGTTGGAGCGTGGCAACGAGCGGAGTCGCTCAAATTACGATCGCCGGATCAGCCGGGTGAACTCAAATTGTCGCTCGAATGGGATATCGCGCTTCTCAACTTCCGCGAGTTGGGTCGGAACGTCTCGCTGGCCGAACTTGCCAAACGATTCGAGCAGCTGCCGATCGGCGGCAAATTGTCACGGCGAATCTTGGTGTTGCCAACGTCGGCGAACAGCACGCCGCTGGATGATCCAAGGTTCAATCCGATTCTCTACTCTCGGACCGCGTATCTCGGCGTGCGCCACATCGGCAATCGTGATCTCATCTGGGTCAACACCCACATCTCCGGTCTCGGGGTCGCTCTACGAGGTCGAATCGAAATCGAGGTTGCATCGGCGTCAGGCGCGTCTACGGTGCGGATCGACCTCGGAGACGCTACGGGTCAGGCGATTGGAGGTCGATCGCGACGTTGCCCCATCCGCTTCCGGACGTAATTGCTGCTCGGTTCGTCCCGACCAAGGAGGGCGATCCGAGCCCGGGGCAGCCGGAATCGGGCACGTGCGCGCACTGGTCGAAGCCAGTCGAGATGCGCTTCCGGCGTCGAGGGTTCAACAACGAGCGCGCCGAGATGTATGAACTCGATCGCAACCGCGAGTGACCTCGCATCCTCCCCCAACGCGCTTCGCGTCGGGGGAGGTGCCGAGCGCGAGCGAGGCGGAGGGGGTGCACCAGCTCATCGCCCCGCTCCCCTCCCGTTACGCTCAGGCGCATGCCCGACATCGCGCCGCTCGTCGTAGCTCTGCTCAACGCGGCTGCGACGTTCTGCCTCATCCGAGCATGCTTGGGCCGACCCGATCGCAGTCACCCCACCTGTCGTCGCTGCGGGGCAGACGCGCGAGCTCGCGCCTGGCTAACGCCTCCGCTGTGTAATTGCGGAGCGCATCTCGATCGTCCAAACGCCGTACGACTTCCGCGGTACCGCTCCGCTCGGACCTTGCTCGTCGGCCTTCTCTTCACGGCGCTCGCCCTGGGACTCGGCACGTGGACCTCGTTCGTACACGCACGCGCGATCGGTTGGCGCGATGAACTTCCGATGTGGCTGTTCGCGCGGCTGGCGCCATGGGATTTCGACGATGAGAGTTTTCGCGACTCGCTCACGCGCCGTGTCGACGAAGGGATCGATCGTGAGTCGGCCCAACGTGTTCTCTCTGGCGCACTCGCGGTCTTGGATGCAAATCCTCAGCTACTCCGCCCCGAGGGCGCTCGCTGGTTGCCGAGGCTCGGCAATCTGGCACTCCCCGAAGGTGATCTCGGTCGCCGTTTCGTCGAAGCGTGTTTTACGTTCGTTGACATCGTGGCCACACTATCCCCCGAAGGGATCGCGATCGATGTGACGCCCGTGGGCGGTCACTTCCCTACGGCAGGGAGTCCGCTCATCGTGCGCATCGACGCGGTGCTTCTCTACGGCGCTGAACTGCCGTTCAATATCAGCGGCACGAAGAACGAATCGAACGATCGGCGCTGGCACGTCGTCGGTCAGTCGCCGCTTCGCTCGTCGGTCGCTGGGGTCACGACCACAGACATCGCTGCGGTGAGCGTTCGCGGTCGCGCCGTGTACTGTCACCTGTCTCCACAGACGGCTGGCCGTGATGCGACGATTGCGACATCGGACGATCCGGCAACGTGGGGTTTCCCAATTGCGCAGGCATCGTTTGACCGTCGTGCGGCTTCGGGCGTTTCGGTCATACCGGGCTGGTGGCTAGGCACCACGAACTCGCCGGGACAGTTCGCGCCATTTCTCTATCAGCCGTCGCTCCGTAGCGCGATGCCGCCGCTATTTGCAGCGCTTTTGATTACAGCGTGCGCCGTCACGGGTGTGATCGTCGGGCTTGGGCTTGCGATCGCCTACGCCGTCGCATTGCTGGTGGCGCGAGTCAGACCTCGCCTCGCGCTGCCGAGTTGCAGGGGATGCGGTTCGACGCTCCGCGGTGCCGGATCAACGCCGCCGCCGTGCTGCAGCGAGTGCGGCCGAACGCTGGTTGCATCGCACGCGGTGCACTGGACGCCGCGGCTCGTGCGCCCTGCGATTGCATGGTGCACAGCGGTGCTGGCAATCGCTGGAGTCGCGGCGCTCGCTTGGTCGTTCGCGCCCGCCGTTGCACTGGACATCAAAGTCGGGCTCGATCGGCAACTCGCAACGCCTGAGCGCTTCGGCGAGTGGTATGGAGCGATGTGTCTCGGTAAGACCTTGCCGTGGCGAGCCGAGTCCGCTCGCATGCAGCTCGGCTGGGGGAACCGTCGGTCCATCTATATGCCCGAGCACTTTGATGACGAGTCGTATCAAACGGCCCAAATCATGGCCGCACGTCGAATCACGAGCGACTGGCGCGAAGCGCCCGAGCTCAATCACGCGGTCCCGCTCTACCTGCGGAGTCGGGTGCTGCAATCGCTCGCCCGCTGCGTGAATCGCCCGACAGGAGAGGGAGCGCTCGTCTGGACCGAGTCACAACATGCGGCCATCGCCGCCATGGTTCTTGAGGCGGGCATTCCTTCAATCGTCTTTCCTAAGTGCGTACGGGTCGGACAACCGATTCGGATTCTGGAAGATGACCTGGGCAATGAAATAAGCGCCTTCTATCGTCGGCAAGTACCCGCGGACGAAGCGCCGCCCGAGTGGACTATTGCAAGCAGCTTCACGTACGCGACTCCGCAAGAGACCGGAGATACCGACTGCGCGATCGAGTGGGCGCTGGTTTTTCCCAGCATGAGCGAGCAGTGGAAGCCTATTCCGTCAAACGAAATTGATCGACGCTTGCAACGTCTGCCGCTCATGGGTCACGCGCATCAACGCGTGCGCGTGCTGCCAGCGGGGAACGAGGAGATTGTCGTCGACGCTCCCGAGTTGAACCCGCTGCAACGCCCGGTCAACCTCACCATCAATGAACTCGGCGAGCGCGACGAGATCGAACTCAACGCATGGACCTACGGCTCCGGCATTGTCATGCGCGGCGAGTGGATGCTCGAGCTGCCTAACAGCAGTGTGATGCTCGTCCACCAGCCGGGTAGCTCGTTCTGGACCGCTGTCGCGCCGACGCCATCTCCGCTTCCTGCGGAGCTCGTCGTCCGGTTCGTGCCGCGTGAGCCCGACCCAGTGTTCTCCGATCGACCGCCCAAGACGCCTTCGATCGTGTGGGGCGGGCAGAGCGAGCTGCGCGTTCTCCGCGTGCCGTGGAGTCCGCCGGGCGAAGTGCGGGGTGTGAGCGCGCGATTCGCGTCGGAGCGGTGACGGTCGACGCGCCCCCTCCGTTAGCCCTTCGGGCTGCCACCTGCCCCAGGCTCCGCTCACTCCTACCTACATCTCCACGCTGTACCGCCAAGAGTTTTGTGCCCTCCACCATCGTGGTGAGCTCGCGCCCGTCGCGCCTTAGTGTCTGCCATATCTCCTCACCGAACTCGTCGCCGCGAGCGCCACAAGGCTGCGGCCAACAGCGCAGCCGCGCCCGGTGCCGGTACCGACGCGAAATAGATATTGTCCACAGCTATATCGTCACACTGCGGTGGCCCGAGCGTGTCGCCAAGGAACATTACACGATCGAACGGCAACGACGAGACGATCCCTCTGAAGTTATTGTAACCGCTATCGCCGTCGAGCGGGCTAACGTAGAGCAACGAATCCCCGCTATAGAGAAAATACCGCATGGTACCAGGGTGATGCGTTGCGATAGCATAGGCGGGAGTGCTCAAGAGCATATCGATAATACATCCCCCAAACACACCGATGCCGTCTTGGGGATAGATTACAGGGCCGGTCTGGATCAAACTGCCATCAGTAAAGTCGACACCCAAGTCCAAGTATTGGTCGTTTAGAAAAGTGCCGGGAGTCAGCCCAACGAAGCCCAAAGTTGTAAAAGTCGGCACAAGCGACTTCCACTCAGTGAAGTCGTCCTTATACACAAAAGCGCCCGAAGCCGTGCTAACGATAGCCGTGCTAACGACAGCCGCGGCGACGACGCCGCCGAGTGCAAAATGACGACGCATTCCCTTACCTCTTTCAGGCGAGTGGTGCAGCGCTGAATGAGTTGGGTCGACCGCACTTGCCGCGTACGGTTCGCGCTCCTTCACCGGCCTCGGCGCCGAGTGGGCCGCAGAGCTGCGCTGAGCAGTGCAATCGCACTTGGCGTCGGCACCGACGCAAAGTAAATGTTGTCTATCAAGATCGGGTCGCACGCTGGCGGTCCGAGCGTGTAACCGAGAAACATCACCCTGTCGAATGCGATGGACGAGACAATGCCTCGGAAGTTGTTGACGCCGCCGTCTCCGTCGAGGGGGCTCACGTAGATCAACGAGTCGCCGCTATATAAGAAATATCGGACATATCCCGGATGATGCGTAGCCTACCGCGTAGGCTGGTGTGTCAAGTAACATTTCAACTATGCATCCGCCGTAGATTCCGAAACCGTCTTGCGGGTATATTCCAAGGCTGAACTGAATCAGTCCCCGTCGGTGAAGTCGACGCCGAGATCCAAGTATTGATCGTTCAGAAACGTGCCTGGGGTTAGACCGACGAAGTCTATATTCGTGTAGGGCGGCACGAGCGACGTCCATTGGGCGAAGTCGTCCGTGTAGACAAACTCAGCCGAAGCCGTGCCCACTATCGCCGCGGCGACAACGCCGACGACTGTAAAGTGACTGTGCATTCCGTTACCTCCGTTTGAAGCGTTACAACTGTTACGGCGTCGCGGACGAGACGATTTCGTAGATCGTCGCGAGAACGTTGCTTGCGCTCTCAGCGTCTGCGGTCGCCAACCACTCGTTGATGTCGGCGACGGTTTCGAATCCGAAGATCGCGAGTGCAGACGCAAGCAACTCCTCGATCGGCGTCACGCGGATTTCGAGGTACCCCACTACCGAGTTGTTCTCGTTGATCGCGAAAGCGGTGTACCGGAAGTCGTGCCAAGCCGGGTCTGCCGGGATTTCGCCGATGTCAAAAATGTCGTAGCGCGACGCGGGTTTGTTCTGTCCGAGCGCTCGCTCAGACGCGATCCCAGCGAGGAGCACGCTCATAGCGAGTGCGCTACCGACGTACCGACGTACCGAGCGTGTTCATGTCAATATTCCCCTGCGGAGCAGTTCAGGACGCGGAAGAAATGCAAATCGCCGCATAGGGCAACGATTCGGGGCGCGTCCACGATTTCTGTACGGCGATCGCCCCGCAAGGGATTCAGCGGAATCGGAGAATCTGCAAAGTATTGGAATCTCGTTGCGCACTCCGCGTGGGTGAACGCGCGAGGACACCAGCGCGTGGCCACGACCGCAACTCACTTCGTCGCGGGCTTGCTCGCAGCTCCCTCTCCCATCGCCTTCTCGATTGCCTCGCGCAGGTCTTTGCTATCCGGCGCGACCTTCGACGCGAAGTACGTGATCGTCTTGCCGTCTTTGCCAATCAGATACTTACCGAAGTTCCAGCTCGGCAGGCTTCCGGTGCGCGCTCCGAGATAGCTATAGATCTCAGACTGTCCTTCGCCAGCCTTCGTCTGCACCTTGTTGAACATCGGGAAGGTCACGTTGTACTTCGACGTGCAGAACGCCTTGATCTCGTCCGGCGTTCCGGGTTCTTGACCGCCGAAGTCGTTCGAGGGGAATCCCAGAACAACAAAGCCCTTGTCCTTCAGTTCACCGTAAAGCTTCTCAAGTCCGGCGTATTGCGGCGTGTTGCCGCACTTACTCGCGACATTGACGACGAGGCAGACCTTGCCCTCGTACGTCTTCAGGTCGACCGCTTTGTCGTCGAGCGACTTCGTCTTGAGTGAGTAGAAGCTAGCGTCCTTCCACTTCTCTGCGGCTTTGTCGTCGGCTGGAGCTGCAGTGAACGCGCCGATGCCAACCACGGCGAGGGCTGCGGACGCGATGACGGCGGTGATTTTGGTCGGAAGCTGAGTCATGGGCGGAGTCTCCTGAAAATGGGCGAACGCTGAAGATACCTCACCGGTCCGATTCGATCGGCGTTCCGGCGGCTTCGAGGCGTTTTGCAACGCGGAGTCGCGCCGGTGCAAGAAACTCCACCAAAATTGCCGCGAACAGCAGGCTCAGCGCGATCAGGCCTGTGAGGATGCCCAGCGTCGACCCGAGCGCGGTGAAGACGAGCATCGTCGGACCGACCGCTAACCCAGCCATCGCGGTGCGCATGGCGCTCATCGGAGGTTCACCGCCGAGCGTACGTCCCACGAACGCACCGAGCCAGCGGGCGTCTTCGGCAATCAAGAAGAGGCCGACCAACAGAAGGAGCGACACGTCGCGCGTGGGGTCAACGCGAACAGCGACGAACGCGGCGAGTATCGGGATTGCGATGGCACCGACGAGCCGTGACGCCCGGCGCGGACGCGGTAAGAACCCGATGATCGCTCCAATGCCGAGCGCGACCGCCGCGCCGGGGCCGAGGAGGACGTGCCCAGAGAACCACAGCGCTGGTATCGCTACCGCGCAGGCGAAAAGCGTCACGACGCGCGCAGTCGCCGCCGTAGTACGACTCGTTTCGCGTGCACCAGTAACAATTGTTGACCGGCAGATGACGCGCTCTTCGCGCGAAACCCGCCACGCGCCACACGCACAAGCACACACGAGAATCGCGGTCGCTGGCGTGAGGAGCGCGTCGCCGAGAAGCACGGCGACAAGAAGTGCCGCCAGCGCCGCTGGCACGAACGACCACAGCGCAAGTACCGCGTCGTTCAGAGACAGCGGGCGCGGTCGCGCACCGAATCCGAGCGATGTCGCGAGCACCAAGCCGGCACATGCGATCGCCGCGATGGCGAACGGTCGTGTGTGTACGCGCCGCTCGGCGTCCCACTTCGCGCTCGCTTCTTCGCGAGCAAGCACCAGTTGTTCTTGATCAGCCGCGTCGGGCGCGCTCATCCTCGACCCGGCCGCAATCGTCATCGCGCGGATTGCACGGTCTGCGCGAAAGACCTGCTCAAGCTTTGACGGCGAACCCTCAAAGAGCTGTACGTAGGTCACGGGCGCTATGCGGCCGAAGAGTGACGGTCCGAGTGCAAGTCCGACTACGGTGCCACCGATAAGGAGCGCCGCCGGTATGCGAAGTCGGCGGAACGCAAGTGCAACGAGCGGCGCGAGAAATACGAGCAGGCCGAGCCCGATCCACGCAGCCTCGTGTGCAGTGGTCACGTCGATGTTTGAGTCGATTGTGATCGTCGAGCGCCGTCCCTTCGTTGAGCCGTACAGTAACGCCCTCTGGAAATAGCCCGATGATGATTGCACCCATGATTTGCGCACCGTTTCAAACGTCTCTCGTCTTGCTCGCCTCCGTGCTGATGGGTGCCGCGCCGCCCGCAACACCCGGACCCGCGGCGACGCCGACAAGCGCGCTCGACGCAGCACTCGCGCTCGTCCCGAAGGACGCGATTGCGTTTGTCGTTCTGCCGAGTCCGAAGCGCGCAAGCGATGACTTGCAACAGTGCATCGATCGGATGGATCGCCCGGAAGCCGCAGTCGCGGGTCGCCCGATCGATCAACTCAAGGCGTATCTGAAGATCAGCGCAGCCTTCGACGACAAAGGAACGGCTGCGGTCGCGCAGCTCGCACGCGCCGAGGGCAGCGTTCCGATTGCATTTGTCCCTGTCACCGACGGCGACGCATTTCTCACAGGAAACTTCACGCCAGCTCCCGACTCAGGACCAGACGCGTGGAAGCACGCCGACGGAGCGATCGTGTTCGCGCGGAAGCTTGAGCACCATGTCTTACTTTCAAACGACGCCGATGCAGTCCGCACATTCAAGCCCGACGAAGGCATCGCCGCGCGCGTACGTGAACGACTCGGCGAGCGCGGCGCGGCCCTTCTTGCCCGCGGCGACATGATTGCGTGGGCTGGTCCGGAAGCGCTCCGCGGCGCAGCCGACACAGCGGCGAAGCAAGAGGCGCTGCCCGGCGGCGCGCGAACGGAAGAGTTTCGAAACCGCGCGACGGCGCTGTTCCGCGAGTTGACCGATGGGGTCATCATCATCGACTTCGATCCGCTCGGGGTGGGCATTCGCTCGTTCGCGCGGGCGTCGAACGACAGCGAGCTCGGCAAACTGATGAAGGGTGGAACGAACCACGCGTCGAAGTTTGATCGCGTTCCGCGCAATCCGTTCTACGGCATAGCGCGGCTCGACATCGATGGACTTGGTGGTCTCGCGGCGATCGAAGATCTTCTCAAGGCTCTGCCCGGTGGCGCGACGCTGCCGAGTTGGCTCACCGCGTCGCGCGATCATGTGCACGCGCTGCAGTTCGCGGTGTATCCGAGCAAACTTGGCATTGCGACTGGCGGCATTCTGAATGATGCACTCCTCGTCATTGAAAGCGACAAGCCTGAAGTCGTGCGCGACGGAATCAAACGAGCGATCCTCGCGACAGAAGGCGAGTCTTTTGGCGTGAAACGAACGCCGACGTGGACGACGGACAAGGAGCTGAAAGGCGGCGGAGTCGCAGATGCGTTTCAGATTGAAGAAGCGTTAGCAGTGGGCGGCGAGCAGTCGGGCAATGCCGCGATCGCGAAACTCATCAGCCAAGTCATCTTCGGCTCGCGCGGATTCGTTGGCTTCGTGCGTCCGATTCCCGGCGCCATCGCGATGACGTTCAGTCAGCGCGTCGATGTCCTCGAGCGCGCCGTGGCCGCGAGCGCTGGCGGCAAGTCTCTTGCGGACGACGGCACGATCAAGTCGTACCGCCCGTGGCTGATTGATGGAGCTGACATCGAGGCCTATCTCGGCGTTGCGCAACTGGGCAAGCTCGCGCAACAACTGGCGACGATGGTGCCAGGCGGTGAAGGAATTCCGATTCCGCAGATTCCAGCCACGGTCGAGCCAATCGCATTTGCGATGGAAGTCAATCAGGGCACCGCTGAAACGGCCACCGTCGTTCCAACCGGCGTACTAACGATCTTCTACGATCAATTCAAGCGCCAGATGACGGAGCGCGCTCCAGCTGGCGCTGCGGGTCCGAAGCCGTGACCGACGAGGCGCGTCTCTCGCAGTGGCGCGTGAATGCGGCGCGCTCGGTCGCGCTCAAGCCGTTCGCGCTCATGGGGGTGCTCAACGTGACGCCTGATTCATTCTCCGACGGAGGACAGCACGTCGACGTCGCGTCAGCGCTCGATCGCGCGCTGAGGATGATCTCAGAAGGTGCGACCCTCATCGATGTCGGCGGCGAGTCCACACGTCCCGGTGCTGCCCGCGTGGCGGCAGACGAACAAGAGCGGCGCGTCGTGCCGTTGATCGCCGCGCTGCGCGCCGCCGATGCGAGCGTCGCCATCACGATTGACACGACACTGGCGTCCGTCGCGGCCGCAGCGCTCGACGCTGGTGCTGACGCGGTCAACGACGTCTCTGCTGGGCTCGACGACGAAGCGATGCTTCCACTCGTCGCGCGACGCGGCTGTGGCGTCGTACTCATGCATCGCGTGCTCTCGCCGGACAAGGATCAATACAGCACGTCGTACGCGTCGCCGCTGATTCATGGTGACGTGGTGATTGACGTGAAGGAGTGGCTCCTCCAGCGGGCACACGCTGCGCTTGCGCTCGGCATCGACCGCGACGCGATCGCACTCGATCCGGGGCTCGGTTTCGGTAAGACGGTCGAACAGAACTGGTCGCTGATCGGTCGCTCGGGTGAACTTGCTGATCTCGGATTCCCGCTCGTCATCGGTGCGAGCCGGAAGAGCTTTATTGGTCACGCGACCGGCGAGCGCGATCCAACCAAGCGCGGGGCAGGCAGTGTCGTCGCGGCGGTGATCGCATGGTCAGGCGGCGCCCGCATCATTCGAACGCACGACGTGGTGGAGACGCGAGCGGGCTTGCGTGTGGCAGTCGCAGCGACCGCCGCGAGTTGATGGCGATCCGTCGCCTACGCGTAGTACTTCCCAAACCGATTCGCGATGAAATCGTCGTACGAAATCTGCTCCATCTTCACGAAGCCCTTCGCGGCGATCACGCCTTGGACGAGTAGATCAAGAACAGCACATACCCCCGCAGCGGTGGTGATTTGAATGCCGGACCAGTTCTCGTTGTCAATGAGTTTGTGGAAGATGGTCTTCGCGTACGTACGCTCTGTTAGGCGGCCGCGGTACTGCCCTGTTGCCGAAACGAAGATCACGATTTGATCTTGATACGTGGTCGGTAGCGCGCGCTCGAAAATCTGGCCGAGCTCGGCGCGGTGATCGCGCATGTGCAGATCGTCGAGCAAGAATCGCATGAGCCGATTGTGTCCGGGATAGCGAATGGTCTTGTAGTTCACGTTGCGCACGCGTCCCTTGAGAGTGTCGGCGAGCGTGCCGAGTCCGCCAGACGTGTTGAACGCTTCGTACTCAACTCCGTCGATCACGAGCGTTTCCAAATGCTCCATGGGCGGCACGGTGATCATGCGGCCGTCCATCAGTGCTTCGCAAGGATTGCAGTACTCGTTGATGAGCCCTTCGGTCGACCACGTGAGGTTGTACTTCAACTGGTTGTCGGGGAAGCGCGGCAGCGCGCCAACCCGCAGCCGCAAATCAGTGACATCAGTGAGCGGCGCGATCAGATGATTCGCGACGATCGTGATGAACCCCGGCGCGAGTCCGCACTGCGGCGCGAAGGCAGTTTCGGCACCATGCGAGAGTTCGAGAACGCGTTTGGTCACGGCAACGTCTTCGGTGAGATCGAGATAGTGAACCTTCGCGGCGCGGGCTCGCTCGGCGATGAGCGGATTGCAATGGAACGGCGCGCAGCTAATGACTGCGGTACAGCCGTTCAGCAGCGCGTCGATCGCGGCGATGTCGTGGAAATCGATCGTGCGAACTTCGACATCGGGATAAGCGCGCTTGACGTGCTCAAGACTCGCGGCCACGGAATCGGCAACGCGGACCTGGTAGTCGCCGCACGTGGCCAGCATGTGAGTGGCCATTCGGCCGATCTTGCCTGCGCCGATGATCGCAATTTGATGCATGGTTCTTGCTCGTCCTCCCGCCATCCAGCCATGGGGCGTTCACGCGGGCCGCGATGGTAGGGCGATTTCACGTCGCACGGAGCAGCACCGCGGTCCGTCCATAGACGCGCGAGATGAGCAATGGATCCGCCGTTTCGGAACCGATTGCCCAGAGGTAGACACCCAGTCCGCGTCAGTCTCCAGAAGAAATGGCGACCGAACGCCGCACTCAGGTCGTAGCGACGGGACCCCCGACACTGCTACGATCGCGACCCCTCTAGGAGCATTAACCATGGCTGGTCCAGCCACGCTGCAATTCACCGACGCGAACTTCGACACCGAGGCCATGCAGGCCTCTGCCCCAGTCCTCATCGACTTCTGGGCTGAGTGGTGCGGCCCATGCCGCCTGCTCGGTCCAACCATCGATCAGCTTGCCACCGACTTCCAAGGGAAGGCGAAGATCGGCAAGGTCGATGTCGACAGCAACCAGAAGCTCGCCGTGAAGTTTGGCATTCAATCGATTCCTACCGTTCTGCTCCTGAAGAACGGCCAAGTCGTGAAGAAGTGGGTTGGCATCACGCAAAAGAACGTGCTTGCCGACGCGATCACCGCAGCGATCTGACTTGAGTTCAACTGTTGACCGCTGGGCGGCGGCGTGCAGCGAGAGCTGCCCGCCGATAAGGCGCGGCGCCGACGTGCTACCCCTCGGTCTCCCGCCCACGCCGGCATCTTGCTTGATGCCCTCGCTGGCTCAAGCTACTCTCTCCGGTTCGCGACCGAGTTCGCGGATCGGTCGTGCGAAGTGATTGCAGATATCTCGGGCCCGTAGCTCAATTGGGAGAGCGCTTCCATGGCATGGAAGAGGTCGTCGGTTCAACCCCGATCGGGTCCATTGAACGAAGTGTTCAGAAGGTGTTTGGCAGGAAGGAACTGACAGGCGTCGCAACCTTTGAGGCGTTGGGGCGGCGTTGGCGTCTCGCGCTGCTCTGACACGGACGCTTGCATCGACCCCGCGGCCTGACCTTGAATCCAAGAGCTGTTAGCGCTGAATAATTTCGACGTCATACACGCGCTCCGGCGGCGTGACTTGCAGCGAGACAAGCTGGCCTTTGCGGATCGTGCCTTCGAGCACAGTGTTCTTCGGCGCGTGCAGCTTGAAGTCGCAATCCCATCCGGTCGGCCACGCTGGCATCACCAAGATTCGATCGCCGTCGCACTGGACGAGCATCGTTTGCAGCGTCATCAAGATATTCGAGCCATGATCTTGATCCGGCACCCAGTCGTAGTTTGGCCCCCAAAACGCGGGGAAGCGACTCTTCTGGTCTCTGCTGGTCGCGCGGTGCGCGAGCATGTTCGCTGCCTCATCCGCGCGGCCTATGTACGCGGCGTGAATTGAATCTTGGCACCAACCAGCGTTAGCGCGATTCTTCCGCGCGTCAAACGTGCGCGTCGCGATGTCGAGATCAGGCTTACCGACGCCGAAAAGGCGATAGGGAAATACCGCGTACAACTCAGGGTTCTCAACGTTCGCGAGTTGTGCCACACGCGCGCCAGGGAGCAAGACTCGTCCAGCGTCGGTCTCGCCCATCGGTATCGGCGGCAGCGCGTCGAGGAGGCGCTCAGCGCGGGAGCGAAGGGTTGAATTACTCGCCTCCAGCAAGGCGGGATCGAAGCGCAACAAACGACGGAGGGCATCGCGCAGGCCCGCGATCTCTGGCAATGGATTGGTCGCGTCGTGCCAAGTTTCAAGTGACGCCGCTGGCTCGAATCGAAGTGTGCCGTCTGTGTTCCGCGGAAAGAACGTTGCGTAGAAAGAACCAATCGCTTCGGCGAGCGGGAGCACCGTGTCCCGAAGAAACACGGGCTCTCGCGTGTATTCGTACCGCTCGATCGCCATGATGAGAAGCTCGATCGAGCCGCTGCGGTAATGGCGGATGTATGGATTTGCGACTTCACCCGGTGCCTGACCAGTGCGGTCCCAACCGAAGCTGGCGTTGTCGGGTGTGCCCCAGAAGTAAATCGTCTCGAAGAACGCCGCGGCGCCGGGGCCGAGTCGGTCGCCGTACTGAAGTCGATTGATAGCTTGAGACAGTGGCAGCGCGTCGCGATACATACGAAAGAATGCTTCAGTCATGTCAACGTCGCCCGAGGCGAACATCGGCCAGTAAATGAGACGCGTGTTCTGGAACCAATACGCGGGACCCCAACGTCGGAAATCAGGATCGCCGTCGTCGTGTCCCGCGCGGGGCACCGTGAACAGCGAGCCATTGAATTTGATCGGTGCACCGCCGCGACCAGCGCACGCAGCAACGTAGCGCTGCAAGACGTAGGCGCTCTCAATGGACGCGGCCGGCGGTTGGCGTGGCTCGCTTTCAGCAACTTTGACACCGTCTATGAAGAGTCGGCGTTGCGTAGTGATGGGGTCGTAGGTTGCTGCGACGAATACCCGCTTCCCCGGACTCAATCTCGCGTCAAACGTGAGAGCCGGATCACCCGCGATGAGTCGCAGCGAGTTGCTCGGATACGTATCGAACATCCAACCGTCACACACGCCGACGCCGCACTTGTCGACGATTCGACCGCCTCCGGCGTCCTGGCGATCCGGAACGATCCACGCTGCAATAGTTAGGCCGCGCGACGCATCGCTCGCAGCGCTCTCCACAAGCGTGCGAGCGTCGCCGTCGCGCCAGTTCACGATCGTGTCGGACGGTGCCGCGTCGGGTGTCGACGCCATCGCTGCAATGGCGGCCTCAGAAGTCGTGCGTCCTAACACGAACACGCGTTCAATCGTGCCCTTAAATACGTTGCCCCCCGACACGTCGCGGCCAACTGCTACCTCATGCGTGTTCTGAGGCAATGGAAACGCGGGAGTGCTGCCGTTGTCGGCGATACGGATCCACGAGCGCTCCCAGAAGCGCTTCCACCACGTGTGATGTGCTGCGCGGCAGGCAACCGCGTCGTCAACGCCGCCTAGCGCTGCACGAGCGCGAAGCACGTCGGTGAACGCTTCGGGTGTGTCGGTGATTTGCGTGAGCGCCCACGTTTCGATGCGGTGATGCGTCGATGCATCGGTTGAGCGCAGCCCACGCTCCGACGCAGGTTCGAGACGGGGGCCGGTGACGAGTGCACCGAACGTGCGATGCAAGATCGGATCACGAAAGGTCGGTAGCAGCGACGCGATATTCTGAAGTGTGAACGTCGCCGGAATGGGCGTGCGCTCGTTGCGATGGAACCAAAGAAGCTCCGCACCTGTCGCTGGCACGATGATGTCGGGCTCGGTGACGAGCGGCGTGCTCGGAGGCTTGCCCCAATCGACACAGAAGACGTCGCTCCACGTGACCTCTTTGACGGTGCGCGGTTCGAGTCGCCAATGCTCTAATGTGACTGCGACCGTCGTCGGTAGTTCCGAAGCAACGTCGACGACGCAGACCGGGCGCTCTGCATCGACGCGTATGTGTAAGACAACGCGGCGATCGCCCCTGCCAAGAGTGACTTCGATCTCACCACGCGTTAGATCGAGACGTTGACGAAACTCGCCGTCGTCGGCGAGTGGATTCGGATCGACATCGATGCGCAGCCGCCCGAGCTTCAAGAGTCGTGCGTTGTCGTCCCATGCGTCGGACTTCGAGAGATACATCAACAACGCGCCGTCTGCGTCGACCCACACATTCGCTGCAATGTCGCCGTTCCCAATCGGCATTGTGCCGTTCGCGTCGCGACTCGGCGTCGTCCATACAACATCGTGAGCGCTGACTGGATCGGTAGCGAAGATGGACGCAAGGACAAGCGGGAGAGCGAACATGAAGCTACGAGTATCGCGAGTTGCGGCGGGCGATGGAAGACGCGAGCGGGGGCGGCGACGGTTTGGCGAAGAGGCCTGCCCGATCTGGTCGCGGTGAAGGATCCTCGGCTGCCCCAATCTCTATTGCGAGAGGTTCGGGCGGCGTGCCGGACGCCTTAGCGCGGGCAGACGTGCTCGACGCCCTCAACAAACGTGTCGCTACTCTGTGTGACCCTTCAGGAACCACACATGCTGCTCCCGTTCAGTCATCGTCGTTCGTTTGGCGCCACTGGCCTCTCCGTCGCGCCGGTCGCGTTTGGCTCCGCACCGGTCGGACTCCTCGCCACCGAGCGCGACGCTGCGTCACGGCTGATGCATCGATTGCTCGATGATGGCGTGAACCTGCTCGACACCGCCGCGGCGTATCTCGGTGCCGAGGCTCTCATCGGCGAGACGCTGGCTGATCGGAGGAGCGACTACATCCTCGTCACAAAATGCGGCGCTGATATGGATGCCAACGGTTGGCGGCAAGCAACGAGCAAGTCCGAGGTCGTTTCGCACATCGATCGATCGCTGACGCGGCTCCGCACCGATGTCATCGATGTTCTCCTTATTCACTCGCTGCCGCTTGACGTGCTGAAGCAAGGATGGGCGTTCGAAGCGCTCGACGACGCGCGAGCGGCGGGCAAGATCCGATTCGGCGGCTACTCCGGCGACAATGAGGCCGCAGCGTGGGCGGTGCAGCAGCCGGGTATTGCGGTGCTAGAGACAAGTGTTAGTTTGGTCGATCAAGTAAACATTGACGTGGTATTGCCCATCGCGACGAAGCGCGGTGTTGCAGTCATGACGAAACGATCAATTGCCAACGCGTGCTGGCGCGCGTCGGCCGATCATCATGCCCGCTACGACGCGTACGTCGCGCCGTATCGACAGCGCTTCGCGGCGATGGGATTGGAACTCGCGTCAATCGCGCCCGGAATCGACGACTGGGCCGAACTCGCCCTCCGCTTCACGCTTGCACAGCCGCAGGTCCACACGGCAATCGTCGGTGGCACCTCGATCGATCGAATTCTCGCGATCTTGCGCTACGCAACGAAGGGTGGGTTGCCCGCAGCTGCCGTCAGCGCGATTCGAGCGAGCTTCGCCAAGGCCCGCGCTGGCGGCGGTGATTGGGCGGGGCTGAGCTGAACTGTTCGACCGGAGCGGCGTGCGGGCTGAATAGCGCCAATCTCGCTGTGCTGCTGGGGACGGGGGCGTCATAGGCCATGCTGAGGTGACGAGAAGCAGCCATTGCGGCGCTCTGGCTGGGCTAATCCACGTTCCAAATGTGGATCAGCCCAGGAGCCGAGATGGGCAGCGCGTCAAAGTTCGTCTCAAACTGTGTCCTCAGTCAAGCAGTCAGCCCGTTAGCGATACAACTCGACTGCCGTTGCAAGTGGCGCGTGGTGGTTGAGTCACGGATCCAAACCGAGCTAACAAACGAGAGCTGGAATTATGGCGTGAGCACAGCCATGGCGTTCTACTGCGACCAGCACGGGCTCGAGGCAGATCTGATCGTCGAGTCGCCAAAGCGCGTCTACGTCATCGAAGCGACGATCGGCAAGGCAGTCGCATCAGACTGATTCAGCCCGATCAAGCGAGTGGCGGAGACGTTGCGCTCCGCGCCGACGTACGTGGCCACGCGCGAGGTGGGGAGGGTGGGAAGCGCGGGGGTGAGAGTGGTCGTCGCCTCGCCTCGGCTCGAATTCGCTGGGGATAAGTTGGCGCGAGGTTGACAACGCAGTTCATCCAGATAACCTAACACGCACCAAACCGGTGGAGGCGTGCGTGAGCGGGCGAGTAGGTCACCGAAAGCGGCTTTTTTGCGTCTCAGCCGAAGATTTGCGCCGAGGCGTAATTCGCTTGGACGGCAATCTGGACTTCTTTCCGGCGGAGTCGTTCTCGAGTCGCGGTGCTGGCCGATCAGCCGCGCGGCCCCTGACATTGCACGTCGATGGTCTCGATCAGCCAGTGCGAACAGCCATCCCGCTGGACCCGCGCACGCATCGGCCTCGACCCTACTTTCAATCTCGGCGCTGGATCCGCGACTTCTTCGAACGTCGTGCGATCAAGCCCGGTGACACCATTGCGATTGAGGTCGTCTCAGACGGTCACTATCGAATATCGCCGTTTGATGCGAAGTCCCAGCGTGAACACACCAGTGAGGTCTCGCTCCAACTGACCGACGCGCGTTCGGGTCCGACAGTGATCGAGTTGTTCGCTGGTGCCGGCGGAACGGCGCTCGGGTTCAGGCAAGCCGGCTTCGTGACAGTGTTAGCGAATGAGTGGGATCGGTCGGCTTGCGACACGCTACGAGCGAACATCACCGACCGTGTACTCAACTGTGCGATTCAGGAAATCGATCAGTTTCCCGCGGCAGACGTCGTGGCAGGTGGGCCACCGTGTCAGGGATTCAGCAATCTCGGCGAGCGCGTGCCGAACGACCCAAGAAACCAACTCTGGCGTCAGTACATGCGATGCGTCGAACAGGCTCGACCGAAGATTTTCGTTCTTGAGAACGTTCCTCCGCTGCTCAAGTCCGCAGAGTATCTCGAACTCTGTGAGATAGCGAAAGGACTGGGTTATCGCGTAACGGGAAAAGTCCTGAATTCGGCGGACTACGGCGTTCCGCAAACGCGCAAGCGTGCGATCGTGATCGGATCGCGAATCGGTGAGCCGGAGTTCCCGGCGCCTACGCACGTGGATCCTAAGAAGCGATCACTCCTGACCTGGAACCTTCCTGCGTGGCGCACCGTCCGCGACGCGATCGGGCATGTGCCGCTGGATCCGACCGGCGTAAATTGGCACATCGGGCGAAACCCGACGTCGAAGTCGCTCGCGCGATATCGCTCCATTCCGCCGGGAGGCAATCGTTGGGATCTCCCGCGACGACTTATGCCAGAGTGTTGGAAGCGCAAGACCAAAGGAGGCACCGATCTGATGGGGCGCCTTTGGTGGGATCGGCCGTCCGTCACCATTCGCACAGAGTTCTATAAACCAGAGAAAGGTCGATACCTGCACCCGCAGGCGGATCGGCCCATTACGCATCTTGAGGCGCTGCTGCTCCAGAGCTTCCCGGAGAATTACCGTTTCCTCGGAACCAGAATAAGTGTTGGTATCCAGATAGGAAACGCTGTTCCACCCGGTCTTGCTACAGCGATAGCGAATCAGGTCGCGACTTCGCTTGCAGTTCGACGCACCAGTGCAGTGTGCTCAGGGTGAACTGACTCATGCCGCCAACTCCACCACTCGCGCGTCTCCGTCGTCGCTACCACGAGCGGCTATGCGCTGAGTTGCTCTCCAGTCGAGACGGAGGTGAGCTCAACATTGCTGATGGAAGTCAGGCTGCAAGTGTCGAGCTTGCTAGGGAGATGTTAGTCAGCATGAAGATGAAGCCATGGGGAGGGAATCCATCAGCGCAACAATTGGGAAGCAAATTTGCGACGATCACTTGTGACTTTCTCGAGAAGGCGTTTCGGCTTCTTCATCACGTCCGGCCCGGTGCATGGACTTTTTCAACAGCTCCCGGCGAGACTGGTATCTCGCATTTCGCTCAGTACGCACACCTCGCCATGCTCAAGCGTCTGCTTGATGAGCGGCCTGACTTGAAGGCGTCGTGGGGCGGTGACTACATCATCACGCCGGACATCGTTGTTGCGCGGCGGCCAGTTTCAGACGACGAGCTCAATCGTGCGGGACTTGGTCTCGACGCCGATTCGGCTATCGCATCCCGCTCGCCCACGCGGGCGCAGAATCGATCGGTCGTACCGCTGATATTGCACGCCAGCATCTCGATGAAGTGGACAATGCGAAGCGATCGTTCACAGAACACGCGGACGGAGGCGCTGAATCTCATTCGGAACCGGAAGGGTCGTGCGCCACATATCGCGGTGGTGACCTTCGAGCCGTTGCCGTCACGAATTGCCTCGATCGCGATGGGGACGGGTGACGTTGATTGCACCTATCACGTCGCGCTGCCGGAGTTGATTGTCGGCGCGAAGCGGACCGGTCGAACTGACCATTTAGAGATGCTGATGATGCTGGTCGATGGAGATCGGCTGAGGGATATCTCGGATCTGGTGCTGGATCTGGCGAGTTGAGTTCGTATTGGTTCGACGCGGTGAGGCAGTCGAGCGTGCCATTCAGCACTGGTGTTAATGCTGGCCTCATCGAGTTCCGAAGTGCATCTTCGCCCAGGTGAAGTGCGGAGGCACGGTCGCGTCGGATTGGTTCAGCCCGGTAAGGCGAGTCGCGGAGACGCTGCGCTCGGCGCCGAAGTATTTGGCCAAGCGCGAGGTGGGGACGGTGATCGTCTACGCCGGAGACGAATCGACGACGCAGCTGGGCGTGCGCGTGATGAGTTGGCGCGAGGTGGCGATGGTGGGGCGCGCGGGGTAAGGGTGGCGGTCACAGGTTCGACTAGATCGGCCCTGCTTCGATGACCCTCGGACTCGCTAACGTTTCCAGAATGCCGGGCCGAAACTGGGATCGGATCGAACTTCTGAAGGCGCTCGCGCTGTATTGCCAGCTGCCGTTCGGAAAGATGCACGCGCGCAATCCAGTTGTGATCGCTCTTGCCGTCGACATCGATAGGACGCCATCCTCAGTCGCGCTCAAACTCGTGAACTTCGCCAGCTTGGATCCTGAGCATCGGCGTCGCGGAGTGCGTGGAATGCGAAATGCGTCGAGCGCAGACAAGGAAATCTGGCACGAGTACTACGGCAGATGGGATGCGCTCGCGGAATGGGTGCTTGAGCCCCAAACCGGCGAATGGTCGTCGGATGACGTCGCGAAGCTCGCCGTTCCCGATGGCCCGACCGAAGTCCTTCGAGAGACGAAGGCGCGGCGAGGGCAGCAGTTTTTTTGCAACGCAGTCTTCGCGGCGCACGGCGGACAATGCTGCATCACCGGAATTACATCCCTTGAGTTGTTGCGCGCCAGCCACATCGTTCCATGGTCGTTCGCGCCGGAATCTCGGTTAGATCCACGAAATGGGCTCTGCCTCAACGCGCTTCACGATGCTGCCTTCGATCATGGGATGATCACGCTGACCGACGATCTTCGACTCACGATCTCGTCGCGTTTGCGCAACAAGGTGCCCGAGGCGATCTTTGTAGAGCTGTTTGAATCGCGCGCCGGTCATCCTATTCGGCAATCAGAACGGTTTCGTCCGGCGTCGGAGTCCCTCGCGTATCACCGCGAACAAATCTTCGTCAGTTGAATCGGGGGTTTGGATAATTGCGTCGATCGCGTTCCTTGGCGCGGTGCGACTTCTCTGCCAGGATTTGGGCAAGAAGTCGCCATGCCCGCGTATGCAATCCTCAGATTCAATAGCTACGACGACGAAGAAACGCACTTGCACTGCGGCGATGGCGTGCAGGACCATCTCTTCTGTGTGTTGAGAATCGGCCCCAACAACTCCGCTATGATTCTCGACAACACGTTTGGTTCATATGAAGAAGCTGCGGAGGCTTGGCCAGAGGTAGCAGTTCGTACGTTCCGCTGAATGTTTCTCGACGATGCCGCTACACTCCACCCCTCGCTCGGGCCATCCCCGACTTCCGCCGGCCGGACGGAGAAGCACCCGTCGAACCGAGTCCGGATTGCACCGGCGTATACGAAACCGAGCTCCAAAACAACGCGCCGACTTCGCGGGCCCGGCCGACGCCACTGCCACCGCCCGGGTTCTGGAATGGTCCCGCTGGCCGCATGTCAAGTTTGCGCGCAAAAAAAAACAACCCACGCTGAGTCGCCGAGGCTTGGACTTACGGCAGCGCGAACCCGGCAAGCGTTACGCCCGGACCACGTCGCAGGTGTGGTCCGAGCGAGGATCAAACGCGGCGGGGAACGCCTGGGGCGCTTTGAGGACTTTCGTGACCAGCCATTCCTGTCATTCATGGCCGTCGCCCAGGCGCTCTCACGCATGGCGCGCGCTGGCGAGATTGAGAGGCTCAGCAAGGGCAGCTACTACCACTCCCGCGAGACGACATTCGGCAGAAGCCGTCCCAATCCTGCCGCAATCCGGCAACTCGCGTCTCGCCGCAAATCGCTATTCCCGGCGGGGATCGCAGCTGCCAACCTGCTTGGCTTCACAACGCAGGCGGCGCGGTTTGGCGAGCTCGCAACCAGCGCCAGCAGCCTACCGCGGAAGCTCATCGGTAAAGACACCGTCGTTCACGCCCGCCGCCCCGAAGCGTGGGCCAAGCTCTCTGAAACCGATGCGGCGCTACTGGACTTTCTTCGTCGCGCTGGCCGGACCAGCGAATTGTCACCAGATGCAACCGTCCGCAGGACACTCGTGCTTCTAAGTGAACGCGGGCGCTACCAGCGCCTCGCAAGTGTTGCCAATACCGAACCGCCGCGCGTGCGGGCATTGCTCGGTCCGCTCGGCGAGCAACTGCGGACGCGGGGCACGACCCTTGAACAGCTTCGCGAGTCGCTCCATCCGCTGTCGCGTTATGAGTTCGGCTCGTTCGGGGGCTTGTCTCACGCACGTGCATGGCAGGCGAAGAAGCATGGACGGTGAGGCTCTTCGAACACCCAGATTTCGAACAAGCGATCCCAACCTCCGACCGCGACGTGCCGCACGCCCGCTCCACTCCTCGCTCGGGGCGCTCCCCGGCTTCAGCCGGTCGGACCGAGAAGCACCCGTCGCGCCATCCCCGGGTTTGCACCGGCGTCGGCAAGCGAGTTTGGGCGATGGCTTCGGTGCCTCATCTCGGCTGCGTCCCTTGCGGAGCGCAGATCGGGAACGGAAGCCTGCATGTTCAGCACGCTCACTCGGCACAGTCAACAACACTGCCTAACTGTGTGCCTCCGCTGCGCGGAACCGCGAATCCGTCGGCGCGAGAGCGCATAACAAACGTAGACAAACAATGCCGCCGATCAATGTCGAAGTCTCAGCGGTTCATCGTCCGTGATCCGCGTCGTTCTGTTCAAGCTTATCGCAGATGGCTCGCGCCAGTTCGCTCGCGATTAGCCGTTCCTCTCCGTCGTCTTCGACCATTCGCGACGACGTTGCGCCGCGCCGCGCACATGACATCGCCTCCGGCGCGAAGCGCCTCCGGAATCCGTCCTTTGTGCGTCCCGCTTCGCGACCGCGAGGCACCCGGCCGTCGTTCGCGTCAAACTCGCATTCGAAGCCGCGCTGCAACGTCGCGTCGATGTCGTAACCCCTGGTGGCATCCGGCCGCAGCACCGAGATGGAATCTACCGAGACCTCAAGCGTGCCGCGTAGCGACTCCGATCGCATTGTCGACATTCTCACCTCCGCCGATCGAATATGCGGGTTCGTCGCAGGGTTGAGCGAAGCTCAGTTCGCCGTTGAATCGAAGAGCGTTGTCCATCGGTGCCATGGGCGGCGATGGCGAGAATGCGAGATATCGCCGTTCACCAGTATTTTGGTGTGGACGTTCCGCTCGTTTGGCGGACGGTGAACCAGAGCGCTCCCACCATTGGCCGCCTTGGTGCGAAGCGCGCGGGAATGAGGGGAGTCAGTGCTCGTTCCCGAATTCATATCACCACCGTCCCCCCAACCTCATCGGCGACGCGCGGGCCAATCGTCACCGCTGCCGACCGCGCTTCGTCCTCGTTCGCGCCGAGGTCAATGATCAAGATCTTGTCATGCGCGAGATTGACGATCTCGCGCAGGTCGCGCTCCAGTCTCACCCGATCGATATCACGTAGGCAGCAATAGAACACTGAGAATTGCCACGCCTGCCCATACGCCTTCATCTTCTTATGGACGCGACGCAGGCGTTTATCATCGCTGATGTCGTAGCACACGAGATAGCAGCGTCGCATAAGCCTTACCTCCCTTCGGACGTCAGCGCGTGGTCAGAAACTCAAGCGACGTAATCTCACCAAGCAGCCACGCAGCAACCATGCGCGCGTGCAGCATCACCATGCGTCGATAGCACAGGCGATAGCCAAATGCGGCGTGCGTGACTTCGGTATCGAGTCGTCGACCATGCGCATCGAAGAACGCGCGACGTCCGTGGTCGGTCATGGCACAACCCGCGGCGGTATTCAGAAAATGTCCCGCGACGAGCTCGCCGCGATTGAACGCCGATATCGCAACCGAATCAGCGATCAGCGGACGAAACGGCTCCATCAGGTCGAGCGCCAATGAGGGCCGACCCGGGCGCGTTGTGTGCAGCGCGCCAATTGTCGGCTCAAGTCCAGCCAAGCGACACGCCGCGGCGCATTCATGCGTGAGCATCGCATAGCCGAATGACAACACCGAATTGATTGGATCGGGCGGCGGACGTCGTTGCCGTCCGTGCTGATCGAACTCGTCTGCGAGAGCCACTGCTTCGCCTTTAAAAACGCCGCGGAAGTGTCCGAAATACATTCGCGCGGCGTTACCCTCGTGTCCGCGCAATTCGTCCATGCTCGTCGCCTTTGCTGCACACTCCGCCGCGCTCGCGAGATCGCGCGTGACGATGTCGGGGAGGTCCAGATGATTGCGACGAAGGAGCGTTCGTTGATTCTCGATCTTCGCGGTCACAATCGCTCTGGCGAGCGCGAGCCGGACGGCAGAATCCTCAAGACGTAGCACTTGTGCGCGGCGCACCGCTGCCGAAACCGGCCCAAGCGGATCGACCATCGCAGTGACTCGCCCAGCACCGGTCATGTATGCGATTGGAATCTGATGGTCGACGAGCACATTGAGTGCTTGGGTCGAGAGTTGCACGCTGCCAATGATGGCCAGCGACTCGACCAACGCTATTGGCAATTCGCGAACCAGTTCGCCGTCGCGATCAACGATACGAATTGCCTCGCCACGCACGCCGATGCGCACGCCATCGCGTTGCGTAACGAGTTGGATTCCGTCAGTGCGCGGTGGCCACATCCGTCGGGGCGGCGGTGGTTCGATCGATTCGCCTTCGCGCGTAAGCATGACCACACGCTGATGGTTGATCTCGTCAGGCAAACATATGGGCTGAAGCGAACAGCGCGGGCACTTCACGTCGTTGACAAGTGGGAGTGGACGCGGCCCCGTAGCGCAGCGCTTTGCGTCACTCAGCACCCGCATCGATTCTGCGCGCAACGCCGGCGTGATCGGAACGCGAAGCCGCAGACGCTCTGACGCGTAGTAGATGACCGCCTCGCTGACGTCATAGCCAGCTTCTTCAAGCAACATCGCTTGAAGGCATACTTGCACGCGGTCCGTCGGCCACGGCTCGGGTGGAGACGGCAGCTCGGGGTCTTCAAGCATTTCATCGACTGCTTCGCGCAGGATGCTCCAGCGATTGGGTCGACCCTTTCGATATTCAACTGGTGTTGCGCGAGTCCCTTCGACCTCCGCAAGATCGAGAGTGGCGGTAATGCCGAGCGTCGTGCTCGTGAGCGCGAGACTGCGTATTGCTTTCGGACGATCGTCGTCGATCGAGGCGTTGCTCGGCGCGTCGACTCGCTTGTGGGTAGACGCACCGATTTCTGTATCTGCGCTCGGCGCAAAGATCCCCTCTACCGCCATGTAATAGAAAAGCCGTGGGCAGTACGCGTATTCGGCAACCCCGCGCGTTGGCCAAAGGGTGTCGTCCATGACCGACGCATCGGTCAGGCTCATGCAGACATTGAGCGAAGACACTTAGTTTCGATCGATCAGCTGCGCCCAATCCAATTCTCTTGCTCATCCCGGCAGCGGGCCATGATCATGGATATAGCGCGTTGCGTGACGGTCTACACCGCTCAGGCCTTCGCTCGCGAATCAGGCGGCGACCGCTTCCGCGTATGGCTGCGGTGCGACAATGAATTGCGCTTGGCGGGGCCGCATCGCAGGCGGGGAGCCTCACGCCGCTTCAATGGGGCCGCGGCTCATGAGCCGCGGAGGCAACCGCACGCCCCACGAATGGGCAGAACAGGACCACGCTTCAATGGGGCCGCGGCTCATGAGCCGCGGAGGCATCTGCGACGGGTACTTGCTGTGATCGTCCCACTTGCTTCAATGGGGCCGCGGCTCATGAGCCGCGGAGGCCTTTGTGGACCGATTTGTTAAATGTTCTTGAATTTAGCTTCAATGGGGCCGCGGCTCATGAGCCGCGGAGGCGGCATTCATGCCGTCGCAGAGCTACACGGTCAACTCGCTTCAATGGGGCCGCGGCTCATGAGCCGCGGAGGCGGACGCCAATCTCGCGGCCAGTGCGAATACCGGCCATGCTTCAATGGGGCCGCGGCTCATGAGCCGCGGAGGCGAGCTGCGGCGTCGTCCACCCCGCGAGCACCTCCGCCGCTTCAATGGGGCCGCGGCTCATGAGCCGCGGAGGCCGGCGCTCTCGGCCAAGCACGACAACGCCGCTGCGCTTCAATGGGGCCGCGGCTCATGAGCCGCGGAGGCACCTTGCCACGCACACCCGACACCCGCGACCACGCTGCTTCAATGGGGCCGCGGCTCATGAGCCGCGGAGGCCGGCGCCGACCTGAGCGACGCCAATCTGAGCCGCGCGCTTCAATGGGGCCGCGGCTCATGAGCCGCGGAGGCGCGGCGGGCTTCCTCGCGTTCACTTGCCGAAGGATCGCTTCAATGGGGCCGCGGCTCATGAGCCGCGGAGGCCGCGACGCCGCCCGCGCCGCCATCCTCGCCGACGCGCTTCAATGGGGCCGCGGCTCATGAGCCGCGGAGGCGTTTCTTGCCAACGCCGAAGCCGACGACCCCGCAACCGCTTCAATGGGGCCGCGGCTCATGAGCCGCGGAGGCGCCGCTTGGGCGCGCGCATGTGACGCCCTAGCCCCCGCTTCAATGGGGCCGCGGCTCATGAGCCGCGGAGGCCAGCCGCTCGAAGGCGTAGGTGTTCGCCTCCTGCAAGCTTCAATGGGGCCGCGGCTCATGAGCCGCGGAGGCGCGGTGATCTCAGCGTATGCTGCGGCTGCTATGCCGGCTTCAATGGGGCCGCGGCTCATGAGCCGCGGAGGCGGCTAGTGCCGTTGAGTACGCCAGTCCGTGCGTACTCCCGCTTCAATGGGGCCGCGGCTCATGAGCCGCGGAGGCAAGAAAACGTCTTCTCCGCTCTTCAGCCAGTCGGCGCTTCAATGGGGCCGCGGCTCATGAGCCGCGGAGGCCGACCTCATGGCAGAGCGACGACGACCGGTTCGCCCGCTTCAATGGGGCCGCGGCTCATGAGCCGCGGAGGCGCCGAGCGATCGACATCGCTCGACACGAATCACGCCGAGCTTCAATGGGGCCGCGGCTCATGAGCCGCGGAGGCAGGCACCTCAGGCGTGTGCTGGCCCAGTACTGCCAGCTTCAATGGGGCCGCGGCTCATGAGCCGCGGAGGCGATGATCCATTCACGAGTCACCGCCGACTCGCTGAGCTTCAATGGGGCCGCGGCTCATGAGCCGCGGAGGCGGTACGCCCGGTTTCTTTTAGTACGTCGTAGTTGACGCTTCAATGGGGCCGCGGCTCATGAGCCGCGGAGGCGAGGGCTTCCCAGGCCGCGTAGTGGGCGGCGCGGGCGGCTTCAATGGGGCCGCGGCTCATGAGCCGCGGAGGCCAGGTAGATGGCCCCGTCGTTGCGAAACTGCTCCACGCTTCAATGGGGCCGCGGCTCATGAGCCGCGGAGGCGGCTCGAACCAGCGACAGGTTGTTCGCGGTCAACACGCTTCAATGGGGCCGCGGCTCATGAGCCGCGGAGGCGCGATCGTCGCCCGCGATCGCAAGCGGTGTTTCCATGCTTCAATGGGGCCGCGGCTCATGAGCCGCGGAGGCCAGACGCGACAGAGCGCTTCCAAGTTCGGCCACGCGCTTCAATGGGGCCGCGGCTCATGAGCCGCGGAGGCGCTATCCACGCCGCCGACCGAATCGGAATATCTCCAGCTTCAATGGGGCCGCGGCTCATGAGCCGCGGAGGCTAGTGACGCGGAGGGAGCATCCGCTCTTATTCATGATGCTTCAATGGGGCCGCGGCTCATGAGCCGCGGAGGCAAGGTAGGCGCTGATACCACCGACGAGCGCAAAGCTGCTTCAATGGGGCCGCGGCTCATGAGCCGCGGAGGCGTGCCGTTGAGTACGCCAGTCCGTCCGTATTCCCAGCTTCAATGGGGCCGCGGCTCATGAGCCGCGGAGGCCGCATCCGCTCTGCGGGCGAGCTTCGCTTGATCGAAGCTTCAATGGGGCCGCGGCTCATGAGCCGCGGAGGCGCAATCCCACTCCTCTATGGTGTCGGGCTGTCCCGCTTCAATGGGGCCGCGGCTCATGAGCCGCGGAGGCAGCAATAGCGGGATCGCGCAACGGATGGGACGATAGCTTCAATGGGGCCGCGGCTCATGAGCCGCGGCCCCATTGAAGCTATCGTCCCATC
>ENA-ORBV01002416-ORBV01002416.1-microbial-mat-metagenome-genome-assembly--contig:-NODE-2416-length-39448-cov-5.590282_pt1 | contig 39448 bp, 33 predicted proteins | sample MGYA00237777_ERZ505514 | MGnify/ENA primary metagenome ERZ505514 (study PRJEB26160, sample SAMN06269048) | microbial mat metagenome | isolation source: Oligotrophic lake microbial mat | place... | reverse complement strand
GTGCAGCCGATGACTACCTCCTCATCGTCGGTCGCGAATATCCTGCCGGCTCTGCCCCCATCCTCCGCGAGGCCGGTGCCGACCTCGCCCAGCGCCTGATCATCCGCGGCGAAGCGGCGCCGGCGCTGCGGCCGCTCTATTTTGCGGCCAGTGATCTCTTCGCCCTGCCCGGCGACATCGTGTGCGAGACGTTCGGCATCGCGCTGCTCGAGGCGATGGCCTGCGGCCTGCCGGTGATCGCCAGCGATTGGGGCCCCTATCGGGAGTTGGTTGAGCAGGGCGTCAACGGGGTGCTGATACCGACCTGGCTGATGCCGGGACTCGATCGGATCAGCGCGCTGTCCCCCCTGGCGCAACGCAATGCCGACCATCTCGCCACCGGCCAGAGCGCCTGGGTCGATGCCGGCGCCCTTGCCGCCGCCCTGCGCCAGTTGCTGCGCGCCACACCCGAAGTCCGCGCCGCGATGGGCGGCGCCGGCCGCCGGCGCGCCGAGACGTACGCATCCGCCCTGGTACACGCACGTTGGCGCCAACTGTGGGCGATCCAATTGGCGGAGGCGTCAGCCGAGCCGACGTCCGCCGCAGAGCGCCGTCGGGCGCAGGCGGATCGGGTGGGACACCAGAGCCGCTACCTGGACTGGTATGCCCACTACGCGACCGGAGTGATCGGTCCGACCCATCGTTTCCGTCTGAATGAACGCGGACGCACGGTGGCGGTCCGCGCCCGGCCGGTGCATTTCTACGACGACCTGCTGCCGTTGATCCATCGCGAGATCATCGATACCCTCTTCGCCGTGCTCGGCGAACAGCCTGACTGGGCCACCTGTGGCGACCTGGTGGCGACGACGGCTGCACGCAGCGCCCGCGCCCCCGACGATGTCCGTTTCCATCTCGGACTGCTGCTCAAACGTGGGTTGCTTGACGCCGCGCCGCCAACATGCTCACGCCCCTCAGCCAACCCTCTGCCTGCTCTCTGAGGTCACATGAAGTACTCCATCGCTGCCACCCTGCTCAGTCTTCCGTTCATCAGCCATGCCAGCGACATACTCGGCCTGTCGGTGCGCGTTGGTCCGTCCTATCCCCTGGATGAGGATACCCGGGCCGCATCAGCCGATGTCGGCTACAACGCCGGCATCCGTTACCAGCTGCCCTTCCCCGGTCTGCTGACCTCGTTGATCGGAACCAGCTCAAGCATCGATCTCGAAGGATTTCAGGCCAAGGACGGCTCTGACAAAATCAACTACCTTGGATTGACCTACCAGGAACAGATTCGCTTCAGCGTGGGTCCCGTGCGTCCCTACGCCGGCCTGGGTGTCGGTGCCTACCGCATCGACGTCGACAATGAACGCGATGTCACCACCACCAGCACGTTCGATCCCGGCAGTGGTCAGCTGATCACCACGACCTCCACCGCCACGGTGGGCACCTCCGATGACGGCATCCGCTTCGGTGGTCGGGCGATGGTCGGTGTAGAACTGCCTTTCGGTTTATTCACCGAGCTGTCGGCCGTGGTCATCACCAAGCTCGATGAGGTCAACGCCAACACCATCAATTTGGCGGTGGGACTGCGTTTCTAGAACCAGTAGGCCGCGTCCCGCGGCCGTTGGTAGATACCCCATCCAACGCAACCGGATCGCGGATAGGCGCGCCTCCGGCGCGCGAAAACCTCGTCGCCGATCGCGCGCACCCAGTGCCCGCGCGCACCCAGTGCCCGCGCGCACCCAGTGCCCGCGCGCACCCAGTGCCCGCGCGCAACCAGTGCCCGCGCGCACCCAGTGCCCGCGCGCAACCAGTGCCCGCGCGCAACCGGTGCCCGCGCGCACCCAGTGCCCGCGCGCAACCAGTGCCCGCGCGCACCCAGTGCCCGCACGCACCCAGCGCCCGCGCGCACTCAGTGCCCGCATGCACCCGATCCCCGCGTGCGACCAATACCAGCACGCGACTACCCCATTTCAAACTCACTCCCGAGCGTCCAAAACCTCTCGCACCTTCCTCAGCAGCTGCGCCGCGCTGAACGGCTTGGCGAGGAATGCGAATCCCGTCGCCATGCCGGCATCGATGACATCGGCGGTGTAGCCGCTGATCAGCAGCGTGCGCAACCCGGGATGGCTGACGGCCACGCGCTCGGCGAGTTCGCGGCCGGTCATGCGCGGCATGACCACATCGCTGACCAGGAGATGGATCGGGCGACCGAGCGATGCGATCGCCGCGAGCGCGGCCGCCCCATCGCTGGTGGCGACCACGTCGTAGCCCTGCATGCGCAGCATCTCGGCGATCAGTTCGCGGACCTGCTTCTCGTCCTCGACGACGAGGATGGTCTCGCTGCCGCCTTCGGGCTCAGCGGCGGCCAGGGCCGGGCGTTCGGTCGGCGCCTCGGCGCAGCGTGGGATATGGATGATGAAGTCGGCTCCGGCATCAGGACGGTTGCGGGCGATGATGCGGCCGCCGACGCCGGTGACGATGGCATAGACGGTGGACAGGCCCAGGCCGGTGCCGCCGGTGAGCTGCTTGGTGGTGTAGAACGGCTCGAAGAGGTGCGGCACGACCTCGGACGGTATGCCCGAGCCGGTGTCGGTGACGCGCAATTCGACCCAGTCACCGGGGCCGGGCAGATCGCTGCCGCCATCGCGATTGGCGGTGGCGATAGCGATGCAGCCGCCGTTGGGCATCGCGTCACGGGCATTGACCACCAGATTCATCAGCACCTGCTCGCATTGCGCGGCGTCGGCGCGCACCGGCCACAGCCCCGGCGCCAAGCCGAGATCGATGGCGAGATGCTCGCCGATGACCCGACGCAGCAAGGCATCGATATTGCCGATCAGCTGGTTGAGATTGAGCGGGCGCAGGACGAGCACCTGTTTGCGGCTGAATGCGAGCAGCTTGCCGGTGAGTTCCGCGGCACGATCGGCCCCGCGCAGCACCTGATCGATCGCTGGCCGCGACGGATCACCCGGCGGATGGCGATCGGCGAGCATGCCGCCGAAGCCGAGGATGGCGGTGAGCAGGTTGTTGAAATCGTGGGCGATGCCGCCGGCGAGCTTGCCGACCGCCTCCATCTTCTGCGCTTGGCGCAGGCGTTCTTCGAGGCCGCGCTGCTCGGTGATATCGCTGCTTGAGGTGATGAGGCCGACGATCTCGCCGGCCACGCGGATCGGCGCCACCACGCCGGAGATGGCGAGGCGCCGACCGCGGTGCTCGATATCGACCTCGGTCGCCACCACTTCTCCGGCGAGCGCGCGGTCGCGGCTCGTGCGCCAGGCGGCCATCAACTCGGGAGGGATCGTCGTGGACGTGGCCCCCCCCTGGCTGAGGTCACCCCACATGGCGCTGCAGCGCCCGTTCTGCAGCACCACGCCGCCCTCGCGGTCGGTGACCATCAGTTCAGCGGGGAAGCTGGCGAAGGCCGCCTGCAGGCGGGCCTCGCTCTCGCGCAGGGCCCGTTCGACCCGCTTGCTGCCGCTGATATCGCGGATCACGGTCGACATGTGGGTCAACGCGCCATCGCTGCCGCGGTGGGCGATCACCACCTGCGACACCGGGATCTCGTGGCCGTTGCGGTGAAGCAGGGCGGTCTCACCCGACCAGGTGCCTACGCGCAGCGCGGTGGGAATGCCTTCCTCGGTGAGCACGCGCGTCGCCCAGGGCGGATGGAGGTCGGCGATGCTCAGCGCGGTGATGTCCTCGTGCGCGCCGAGGCCGACCATCGCCCGACCCGCGCCATTCAGGAATAGGCAGCGACGATCGGCATCGACGCTGCCGATCAGATCGGTGGTGGCTTCGATCAGGTTGGCGAGACGCTCCTGATGTTCGATCAGCCCCTTGCGCTCGGTAAGGTCGATGCCGATCGCGCCGACGTATCGCCGGCCCGAGGCGTCGCGCACCGGGAACTTGTTCACCAGCCAGGGCCGGGGGCCGCGGCCCTGGTAATCGGGGACCAGTTCCTCGGATTCGATCGCGCGGTCGCCGACCAGCACATCGCGGTCCTTCTGCGCGAGACGATCGGCCACGGCAGGCGGAAAGAGGTCGTGCAGGGAACGCCCGAGCAAGCGGTCGAGAGTGATCGAGAACTGGGTGAGGTATTCGCGGTTGGCGAAGACGAAGCGGCCACCGGCATCCTTGAGGAAGGCGATGAATGGACAGTTGTCCATGAATGCGGCGAAGCGCTGCTCGCTTTCGCGCAGCGCCTGCTCGGCGTGCATCTGCCGCGAGATGTCGGTGACATAGGCGAGCGTGCCCGGCCCTCCGGGCAGGTCGATGCGCGCGACATCGACGCGATAAGGGAAGCGGACCCCGTCGCGGCGCACGCCGACGACATCGTACGAGGTGGCCAACGCCTCGCCGGCCTCACGCTGGCGGATGCGATCGGCGACCCAGGCCCGCTGCTCGCTCGCGACCTGGTCGAGGATCGAACTGCCAACCAGGGCTGCAGGGTCGGGATGGCCGAAAATGCGTGCGTAGGCCGGATTGACGTAGGTGATGATGCCCTGGCGGGCGATGGCCACACCCAGCGGCGAACGCTCGAGGATCGGTCGCCAACGCGCCAAGCCGTCGACCTCGGTCTGCTCATCCACCGCCAACGGAATCGCCACGCCGACCATGCCACCGGTGGCGAGTGGTCGGGTCTCGAGGCGCACGCTGACCGTCGCGCCATCGGGCCGCAGCAGGCGGCATGCACGCGCTTGGGTCCAACTGGCGGCGAACGCCGACGTCAGCCCTGCTCGCTCATCGGGATGGATGGATGCCAGCCAGCCGGCAGCGATCGCGGTAGCCGGATCGACTCCGCAGAGTTCGTGCCAGCGACGGTTGACCCAGGTGGTCGCGCCCGAGGCGGCGGTGTAGAACATGGCGACCGGGGCTGATTCCGCTGCATCGGCGAGGTCGTCAGCGCAGGCCATCCGCCCATCCTGAAGCGGCCCGACCGCTCGACCAGTGGCAGAGGCAGTGGGCAGGGGCAGGGGCAGGTCTGCTCACTCGCGGCAGGCGGAACCCTGGTCAGGTCGTCGGCGGCGTGGTTCCGGGCAGAGAGCGACCGGTGATGCCTCCGACCATGGGCACCGATTTCTTGCGCAGGCGGATGTTGAGCATCTCGACCACCAGCGAGAAGGCCATCGCCACGTAGATGTAGCCCTTGCTGACGTGCTGGCCGAAGCCCTCGGCGACGAGCATGACGCCGATCAAGATGAGGAAGGACAGCGCCAGGATCTTGATGGTGGGATGACGCTCGACGAAGGCGCCGATCTTGCCAGCGAAGAGCATCATCACCGCGACCGAGATCATCACCGCGGTGATCATGATGGTCAGCTTGGCGGCATTGCTGCCGCTCACCGCGGGATGGGCCGCAGCGCCTTCCGCCACGGCGTGGCCGGCGACGGCGGCGGCGCCTGGATTGACCATGCCCACCGCGGTGATCACCGAGTCGAGCGAGAAGACGAGGTCGATGAGGATGATCTGGAAGATGATCAGCCCGAACGAGACCGGCTTGCCGCCAGGGCCACCCGCGTGGCTGTCCTCGACATGCTCGAGCTTGCTGTGGATCTCGTGGGTCGACTTGCCGATCAGGAAGAAGCCGCCGATGATCAGGATCAGCGCCTGACCCGAGATCGGCTGACCGAGCATGATGAACAGGGGCTTGGTCAGGCCCATCACCCAGGTGATGCAGAGCAGCAGTCCGATGCGCGCGCCCATCGCCAGCGCCAAGCCGATGAAGCGCGCCTTGGGCCGCTGGGCTTCGGGCAGCTTGCTGGTCAGGATCGACAGGAAGATGATGTTGTCGATGCCGAGGACGATCTCGAGGCCGGTGAGGGTCACCAGGGCGATGAGGTTTTCGGGAGTGAGCAGTTCGTTGAGCATGGCGGCTGGAGTGAAGGATGGCGCCGGATGACGTCAAGCGCCACGGGCGACGGGCAACGGCGCGTGGTGCGGCTCGTGGTGCGGCTTGCCATGCATCCGGCTTGCCGCTGGTGGGCGCGGCCTACCGTCGCGGGGATGCGCACGGCGGTGATCATCCTGGTGGTCGGCATCATCGCCCTGATCGCCGCGTTGCTGCTGGTAAGGCCGAGCGTCACGGCCGGGCAGACCGTACCGCGCGCCGATGCCCAGCCGGTGGATGGCTGGGAGATCGCGTGGCACCGTGCCAGCGACCGCGCGCTGCGCGAAGGCCGCCCAGTGCTGGCCAATTTCACCGGCAGCGACTGGTGCCCGCCCTGCATGCAGCTGCACCGCGACATCTTCGCCACGCCGGTCTTCCGCGCCTGGGCTGAACGGCGCGTGGTCTTGTTTGAGGTCGATTTCCCGCAGCGGATCCCGCAGGCGGCGGAGGTGGCGGCGCAGAACGATGCGCTGCAACGCCGCTATGGCATCAACGGTTTCCCGAGCGTGCTGCTGATCTCGGCCCAAGGGGTTGAATTGGGCCGCATTGAGCGGCGACCACCCGGCGGACCCGAAGATTTCGTGGCCAAGGTCGAGTCCATCCTCGCCGGATCGGTACGGTAACGCAAAGACCGCGCGCCTTGGGCGCGCGGTCTGGTTGCATCAGCGAGGAAGCCGGGCCGGCGCGCAGGCCGGCCTGGAATCACATCGCGCCGGGCGGCTTGGCATCGGCCTTCTTGGCCGCGGTCTCGAGCTCGGCGCCCGAGGCCTTATAGCCGGCGAGGCCCTTGCTGTAGTGCTTGACGTTGGTGTAGCCCAGCTTGGTGGCTGCCTCGGCAGCCGACTTGTAGGCGCCGCACTTCTCGTTGCTGCAGTAGGCGACGATGAGCGTCGACTTGTCGGCGGGGAGGCTCTTGGCGAGATCGCCCTTGACCGCCTGCCAGTCGAGGGCGCCGGGGATGTGGCCTTCCTTGTAGGAATCCGAGCCGTTGACGTCGATGACGACCGCGCTCTTGGCCTTCACGGCTGTGAGCAGATCGGCGTGGCTGATATCGGGAACGCCGTGATCGGCGCCGGTGAGGGCGGCGGCGCAGGCGAGGAGGGCGACGAGGAAGAGGGTCTTCATGGGGAGTCCTTTCGGGGTGTGTGAGTAGTACGGCGGGATCGGATCGGTGTTGGCCGGCGACGGAAGCATAATTACGGACGAGGTAGAACAGTGTTTGCCGGGGGCATGGCTGCCGGTCCCTCGCGCCCGGCCGCCGGTGCGGTCGGCACGGCCAGGGCGATGGTGACGCGCAGCGCCACCGGATCGGCGGTGATCCAGGCCGGGCCGATCAGCTCGACCGGGACTTCTTGCGGCTGGTTGAGTTCGAGCGGCCGCCGCAGGTTGACGTAGGCGGCCAGGGATTCGGGCTTCAGGTTGGCGAGCAGGTTACGCGGCCCGCGGACGGCCATCACCACCTGGGGCTGACTGAGCTCGATGCGGTGCTTGGCGAGGAAGTCCGGTGCCGCCAACAGGTGCACGGGCAATCCGACCTGCTGGCGCACGGCGTCGATCGGCTTGAGGGTGATCAGGGCGTGGACCACCGGCACGGTGATCGAACTCGGCACGTCCGGCACCAGCTTCACGCGCAGGGGCTGGGCCTTGTCGATCAACGGATCGGCATCCGCCAGCGAGACCGGCAGGAAGCGCAGGCGCGGATGGCGAGCGAGCAGGTCGGCGAGCGCATTCTGCGGGCCGGTGATGAGCACCCGGCTTTCTTCCAGATTCAGATTGGGTGCCAGACCGGGCGGGACGTTTGCCAGTTCGGGCGCCTCGACCAGCACGTCTTTCTCGACCACCTTGCCGAGGGTGACGGTGATCGCGGTGACCGAGCTGGGATTGATGCGCTGAATGCGCACGTCGGCAGGCAGGCCGAGCACGTGGTTGGTGATCGGGAAATCCTGCCGGCCCTCGTCCAGGGCGCGGCCGGCGAGCTCGAGCCGTGGCAGGATGGGGTCCGAGCGCAGTTCCTGCAGCACGGTCATCGGCCCATCGACCTCGACGGTGAATTCGCGCGGGGTGATCTCGGCGATGCGCGCGCCGGCCGGCAGGTTGCGCACCGCCGTCGCCGCCACGCTGACGGTGAGGGTGCGCTCGACCCGCGCCTGGCCGCTGGTGTAGAACCACAGCGCCACCGCCAGCGACAGCGCCACCAGCTTGATCTGCCAATTGGCGAGCAGCCACCTCATCGCCTGGTCCCCTTGCCCCGCGTATTTTCGGCGAAGACACGGCCGAGCAGGATCTCGAGATCCTGCCGATTGAGGCCGCGCAGCAGCTTGCCGCGATCGGCGACGCTGATGGTGCCGGTCTCCTCGCTGACCAGGATCGCCAGCGCGTCGGTGTCCTCGCTGATGCCGATGCCGGCGCGATGGCGCGTGCCGGGCAGGTGCTTGTACTCGATGTTCTCGGTCAGCGGCAGAATCACCCCGGCGCCCTGGATGCGACCGTCGCGGATGATCATCGCGCCGTCGTGCAGCGGTGTGTCCTTCCAGAACAGGGTGGCCACCGATTTGGCGGTGACCTCGCAGTCGAGCGGGCTGGAGTTGATGTAGTCGTCGAGGCGGTCGCTGCGCTCGATGACGATCAACGCGCCGATGCGGCGGTCGGACATGTAGGCGACCGAATCGATGAGCGGGCCAATGATGCTGGCGTTGGCGCTGAGATCCTGGTTGGGGAACAGGCCGCCCATGCGCGTGAATAGCCGCCGCAGCTCGGGCTGGAAGACAACGCACATGATGATGGCGCTCAACCCGATCGAAGCCTGCAACAGCCACGAGATGGCGTGCAGCTGGGCGACGCGGGCGATCGTCGCCGCCACCACCACGCCGGCCAGCACCAGCGACAAGCCGCGGATCTTGCCCCCCGCGCTGATGCGCTCGAAGGCCATCAGCACGTAATAGATGAGCAGCCACAGCAGCGTGATCTCGGCAGCCGAGCGCAGCCAATACGACCACACCGACCAGCTGCCGAAGTCGGCCCAGCCCGGCATCACGAACCTCCATCCGGTCCGCGCAGGGCCGCAGCCAGACGCAGGGCAGCCGCGGCGCCCGCGACATCGTGCACGCGCAGGAGGGCACAGTGCGGCGCGAGCGCCGCATGCACTAGGTGAGAGAGCGGGTCGCGCTGCGCCGGCGGCAGGTCGACCCCGGCGGCGGTGGCGAGGAAGGTCTTGCGGCTGATGCCGAGTAGGAGCGGTCGGCCGAGGTCGGCGGCGAGCCTGGGCACCGCGCGCACAAGGGCCAGGTTGTGCGCCAGCGATTTGCCGAAGCCGATGCCGGGGTCGAGCACGATGGCATCCTCGCGCACCCCGGCGGCCACCGCCGCCGCCAGGCGCGCGGCGAGGAAGGCGCGGACCTCGTCGACCACGTCGGTGTAGGCCGGCGCGCGCTGCATGGTCGCAGGCGTGCCCTGCATGTGCATAAGCACCAGCGGACAGCCGGCGGTGGCCACGGTGGCGAACATCGCGGGATCGGATCCGGCGCTGACATCGTTCACCATCGCCGCTCCGGCGACGATGGCCGCGCGCGCCACCGCCGCCTTGGCGGTATCGATGCTGATCGGCAGGCCGAGCCCGGCGAGGGCCGCGACCACGCTCACCACGCGCTGCAATTCCTCGGCGAGCGGCACCGGCGTGGCCCCTGGCCGGGTGCTTTCGCCACCGACGTCGAACCAGGCCGCGCCAGCCGCGCGCATGGCCAGCGCGATGGCCACCGCGGCGGCGGGATCGAGGGAGCGTCCACCGTCCGAGAAGCTGTCAGGGGTGGCGTTGATCACGCCCATCAGCGCCGCCGGCGTCGCCAGCTCTAACCCGTCCGCCACCATCCAGCGACGGGCGGGCCCAGCTGCAGGCGACGGTTCGAGGGCCATCATCGCGAGGATCGTGGGCTAACCCCGCATGGATCAAGAGCGGTCAGGCCAGCGCCTGACGGCCGCGCAGGATGCCAACGATGAGAAGGCGATGAGCGCCCGCCGGGCCACCCGTACCGCTGTGGCTCAGCTGGCCTGCTGCCAGCAGAGGGCTCCGCCGCCGGTGCCTTCCTCGTCGACAAAGACGAACACCACGCCGCCGTCGCCTAGCTGGAGGTCGACGATGTCGCCGGCCAAGCGGTGGTGGAAGCGCAACGTGCGCCCGACCAGCTGGTCGACCTCGATCGGGGCGTTGGCCCACAGCGGGTAGCCGCCGTATTTCGAGCCGTCCACGCCGAGTTCATCGACCAGATCCACCCAGGCGTCCGAGGCGGCGACATCTAGTCCGGTGTGGTCGACGTCGAGATCGACCGGCTCCTCGACCTCATCGCCGAACATGACGCGCACGCCCTTCCAGTCGCCGGGACAGACGCCATGGATGACCGAGAGCCCGATCGAGGCGCGCGGCAGCACGATGACATGGTTGTCGCCCTGATGCGGCTGATAATCGAAGGTTTCGCGCGGATCGGAACGGTCCATGAACGCCAGCACGACCTGGTCGGATCCCGGGTGCAGCGGAAGCGCCGAGACCAGCGCCATGGTCTTGCCCGTGCGCTTCCCGCGCGGGGTTTTGTAGCCCATCTTGACGTGACCGCCGATCTGACCGACCGCCAGTTGCGGGTTGGTGGCTCGGACGATGGGACGACTGGTGCTGGGCATGAGGGGGCGCATCCTCGCAGCGGAACCCGCTCCCTCAAGAGCGGGAACGCCTGACGTGCTCGACCGTATTGCCGCTTTCCCAGGGCAAGCACCGACGCCCCTTGGCATGGACGTCGGTTGCGAACCGGGTAGCGCTCCGTCGCCGTGAGATGATCTGCCATTATGCTGCCGTGCCTGATGCGTCGCATAGGCGAATACTGCTCCCATCCGCAGGATCTGCTCACCCGCAATGATCTGGCCGCCTTCATCGAAGGTGAGTACGGACTCGCCCACGATGACGCGCATCGCCTGATCGGGTGGCTGATCGACAGCGGCTACCTCTGCGTGCGCAGTCACCGCGGCTATGAGGTGAATGTCGCCGCCGTGGTCGATGGCGAGATCCTGCGCCCTGGCCAAACCTTCATCGATGCCGCATTCATCTCGTTGCAGCTCGACGCGGCCATGTCTGCACCGCTTCCCCTGGAGACCCCATGAGCGAACCCCTCATCTACCATGTCGAACCAGCTGCCGGCCTGTGGGTCGTGCTGCGCGAGACCCACCCCGAACCCCTGGCCGACTTCCGTGATCGCGAGGCAGCGCTGGAATTCGCTCGCAGCGAAAGCGGGAAGATCGGCCTGGCCGAGATCATCGTCCATGACGCCGATGGCAGCATCGCGCGGGTGGAGGCGCATCCCGTCTCTGCGTCAATCCTCTCATAGAGGCCTTGGCCGCTCCGGGGTGGGTGGCCGGCGCAAGCTGACCATGTTTAACCACCGTCACCGCAACAACCCTCCCCTGGGGAATCCGCTCTCCTGAGTGGCTCGGATTCTCCCTGAGTGGCTCGAATTATGGGACGTACCGACCCGCAGCCACTCAGGAGAGTGGCGTTCCCGGGAGCCAACAGCTGCGTACGAGGGGTGCACTCGCGTATGGCCGGCTGAGCCGGCTAGGTCCAATACCAAGTAGCCGGCCTACCTATTCTGGCCGCATTGGATCCGCCACTCGATGCGCGTCGCCATTCGCTCGCCTATCCCCGACAGGCTCCTAGGATGCCGGCGCCATGGACACCACCCACGCCGACGCCTCCACCTCCCGCCTCAAGCGGTTTCGCGCGATCGAACCGGTGGTGTTCTTCACCGGGGTCGTGCTGTCCGTGGTGATCGCCATCGCCTTGATTGTCTGGGAAGCCCACGCCCCGATCGGACCCGTCGATCGCGAGCTGAAGCACGCTCACTGAGCCGCGGGCCGGGCAGACAGGGGTTTCCCGTACCACGGCCACCTCCATGAACAGCATGCGGAGCTGGGGGTTTTCCATGTCCTACCGCTGCGCCGGTCTGTTGGCCCTGGTCATGCTTGGGGCCGCCGAGGACGCCGCGCCCGCGCCGGCCTCTCCGGCTGGCGCGTCGGCCAGCGTGACGAGGGTGTCGCCAGACCCGACCTCAGCCGTGGTTGCCGAAGGCGTCTACCTCTATCGACAGCGCGATCTCGACGCCCTGATGCTGATCGCGGCCAGGCATGCGCGTCAGAAGCTTGGTCAGGCCGACGAAGACCAACTCCGGCAGGCGTTGATCCAGGCGCTCACCGCGCGCGAGGCCCTGGTCGCCAGCCTGGCCGGTTTGCCGACGGCCATCAGCGGCAAGGCGCGCGATGCGCTGGTGCTCGATCTGCTCGACTACCAGGCGGATCGCGCCCCGCTCAAACCACTCACGCCTTCCGCCGGGCCCGTCGGCGATGCCAACGCGACGACTCCAGCGAGCAACGATGCTGGGCCGGTTTTGGTGCGCCTGCCCAACCTGACCATGACCCGCACCCTTGCCGGCATCGGCAAGCGCCAACTCGTGCTCGGCATTGCGCTCTACTTCAGTGACGCGGCGGTTGGCAAGATGCTCGAGAACCGCGCGCCCCTGGTGCAGGACGCCATCCTCGGTCACCTCAATGCGCTGCCCGACCGCGACTTCGCTGAACCCAACCAGCTCACGCTGAAAGAGGGCTTGATCGCGGCGGTGAAATCGAAGGTGCCCGAATTCCCGGCTGATGGCATCCTGATCCCGCAGGTCGACGTCACGATACCGGACGCGCCGACAGCACCGACGAAATAGAATGCGGCTGCGGTGGCTGCGAGCCCTCACCCCTGAGGCGGCGCCGCCGCCAGGCGGCCCAGCAACTCGGCCCCCTGCTTCAATTTCGCATCCGGTACGGTGTAGCAGATGCGGAAGTGGGTGTCTCGTTCGCTGAACACATTGCCGGGAATGACCAGCAGATTGTTGGCAATGCAATGCGTAACAAAGGCCGAGCCGGTCCAGCCGGCAGGGGCCTTGGCCCACAGGTAGAAGGCGCCGTCCGGCGGAGCGAGTTCGAAGTGCTGCCCGAGGATGCCGACCATGAGATCGCGTTTGGCGCGGTAGGTGTCGATATAGGGATGCAGGTCGACGTCGGGACAGGCGAGGGCGGCGTACTGGGTGATCGACGGCGCGCAGACGAAGCTGTACTGCTGCACCTTGGTCATCGCCTGCACCACCTCGGTCGGGCCGCAGGCGTAGCCCAGGCGCCAGCCCGTCATGCCGAATGACTTGCTGTGGCCGACCAGCACCAGGGTGTCGGGGTAGACCTCGCCCATCGAAGTCATCGGCACATAGCTGAAGTGGCGGTAGATCTCATCGCTCACCACCAGCAGGCGATGCCGGGCGCAGACCGCAGCCACCGCCTGCAGCTCGCTCTTCGAGAGGATCCGCCCGGTAGGATTGGCCGGCGAATTCAGGAGCAGGAGCTTGGTCTTGGGGGTGATCAGGCGTTCGAGCGCGATGGGATCAATGCCGAAGCCGCTGGCGTAGGTGTCCAGGTACACCGGCGTGCCGCCGAAGAGCGCGACCAGGTGCTTGTACATGACGAAGTACGGGTCGGGGATGATCACCTCGTCGCCATCGTCGACCAGGGCGAGCAGGGCCAGGAACAGCCCGCCCGAGACGCCCGAGGTGATCAGCACCTGCTCGGGAGCATAGGCGCGGCCGGTGAAAGCCTGCTCTTCGGCCGTGACCTGGGCGCGCAGTTCCGGGATGCCCTGGGTCTGGGTGTAGGTGTTCTTCCCGGCCTGGATCGCGGCGATCGCCGCCTGCTTGAGCGCAGGCGGCACATCGAAATCGGGCTGGCCGATCGACAGGTTGATCGGGTCTTTGAGCGCCTTGGCGAGATCGAATATCTTGCGGATGCCGGAAGAGTCGATGCGGCCGACGCGGGCGGAGAGGCGGGGCATAGGAGTCCTCTGGGTGCGTGGTGCGTGGTCCGTGGACCCTACCGCTAGACCGGCGCCCGGTATTTGACCAGCACCAGGCGGTTCTTCTTGCCGTTCTCGGCGTGGTACTCGATCAGGTCCATGATCTTGCGCATCAGGAACACACCCAGGCCACCGCTGTTGCCGGCATGCACGTGGCGCTGGATGTCGACGTCGCCGAGATCCTCGGGATCGAAAGTCTGGCCGTAGTCTTCGATGACGATGCGGAAGGTGTCGCGGTCGACGGTCAGCACCAATTCAATGGTCGCCTTGCCGGGCGGCTGCTCGGAATAGCCATGCTCGATGATGTTGGTCACCGCCTCATCGACCGCGATCTGCAGCCGGTTGAGGAATTGCGGCGGGAACCCGCCTTGCTCGACTCCGAATTTCACCAGATCGCGGACGCGCGACAGCGCGGCGAGATCGTTGGTGATGGCCAGGGACTGGCGATGGGCTGGGCTGGTCATGCCGTCCTGCGCACGGTGATGATGGTGAGGTCGTCGGACTGCTCGGCGGTGCCACGGTGGCGGGCGATCTCGCTGGCCAGGGCCTGGATCAGCACTCGCGACTCCTGGTGGCCGTAGTGGGCCGCGCAGGCGTAGAAGCGCTCGTCGCCGAATTCCTCGTTCTTGTCGTTCATCGCCTCGGGGAAGCCGTCGGTGTAGAGCAGCAACGCATCACCAACATGCAGCGAGACCCTCGCCTCTTGCACCGTGCGATCGAAGATCGGGCCTTCGTTGAAGCCGATCGCGATGCCCTTGGTGGTCGCCAGCTCGTACGACTTGGTCGCCGCGCGGTAGATAAGCATCGGGTTGTGGCCGGCCGAGGCATAGGTCACGATGCCGGTGGATTCATCGAGGATGGCGTAGAAGGCGGTGACGAACATACCGCGCTTGATCTGCTTGGCGATCAGCCGGTTGGTCTCTTTGAGCGTCTCGGCGGCATGCACGAGGTGCTTGTTGGCGACCAGGCGCACGATGGTGCGGGTGACTGCCATCACCATCGAGCCGGGGATGCCCTTGCCCGAGACGTCGGCGACGATGAACCCCCACAGCCCGTTGCCGAGCGGGATGATGTCGAAGTAGTCCCCCGACACCGCCTTGGCACCCTGATAGAAGGCCGCCGAGTCGTAGCCGGCGATCTGCGGCGCTTCGGCGGGCAGCAGTTGGCGCTGCACCTCGCGCGCGAGGGACAGTTCGTATTCGGCCTTCTCCTGCTCGACCAGGGCGTCCTGCGCGCTGGCCAGGTTCTGGGTCATCTTGTTGAATTCGATGGCGAGCTGGCCGATCTCGTCAGCGGAGTGCGCCTTGGTCTGGTGTTCGAGGTTGCCGCGCGCCACCTGGTGCATGTCGCGCAGCAGCAGGTCGACCGGCTTGGTGATATTGCCGGCCAGCCAGTTCGCCACGGCGATCACCACGCCGATGCCGATCAGGACCGCGACGGCGATGATGGTGTAGAGGTTGCTCTGCACCTTGACCACGCTCTCGCGGGCGATGTCGACGCGCACCCGGCCATCGTTGTAGCGCCCGCCGAGGGCGATGTTGAAGCGGTAGATCGGTCGCATCTGGTTGTCGACGCGCGCCATCGCCTCATAGACCTGCAGTCCTTCCGGCAGGGCGATGGTGCGATCCGATTTGGCGATGAAGAGCTGGCGGAATGGCTGGTTCTTCTCGGCGCCCTCGTCCGGCTTGCCGATGCCGCGGCCGGTGAGAAAGTCGCCGGCGTTGGCGAAGCGCACGGCGTACACGTCGCTGATGTCCTCCAACCCCTGGCCCCAGCGGCGGGCATCCTCGAGCGCCGCGACCAGCCGTTTCTCGGCCTCGGCCTTGATCGGCTCCCACTCGGTGGTCGGCGTGTCCTTGAGCTGCTGCTGAAGTTGGCTGTCGATGACGATGCCGATCTGGGCGGCGAGACGCGCGACCTCGATGCCGCTGTGCTGCTTGATCGAGAACAGGAACTTGGTCGTGGTCGAGGCCATGGCCACGCCGAGCACCGCCATCACCACCACGGTGACGCCCGCCAGGACGAGCATGAACTTGGTGCGCAGGCCCATGCCGCGCGCGCGCGGCAGTCCACCGCGCTGGCCGGAACCATCGCCGCTCAGGTGGCGGTCGGGAGCCCGCCCGCGTGGGTTCGAACTCACCGCGGCCGCGGCACGGCTCGACTGGCCGGCCGGCGACGCAGGCGGAGCACGGCGCACGGTACTGATCGCCGTGGGGTGACGGGTGACGGTCGTCGTGCGCGGCGACGAGGCCGAGGATTTCTGGGGCTTCATGCGCCCACTCGACATCGGTCCGCGTTTCATGGGCGCATCCTCATCGCAGCACGGCGGCCGCCAACACGCCGGCGATCAGCCCCGCGGCCAGATCGTCCGCCATGATGCCGAAGGCGCCGGGCAACGCTTCCAACGATGCCATCGGGAACGGCTTGGCGATATCAAACACCCGGAACAGCAGGACGGTGGCCGTCACCGCTGCCAGCGGCGCCTCGCGCAGGAGGTGGCCGGGCAGCAGGCATAGGCCGGCGAGGACGCCCGCCACCTCGTCGATCACCACCTGGCCCGGGTCCTTGCGGGCGAAGCGGCGGCAGGCAGCGGGGGCGCAGGCCAGGCCGGCGCCGGTGGCGAGGATGGCCCCGGCCAACATCCCCTCACGCGCCAGCCCAGGACAGGCCAGCAGCCAGGCGAACGCGGCCAGGCCGGTGGCGATGCTGGCCCAGGTGCCAGGGGCCGGGCGCAGCAGGCCGATGCCGCCGGCGGTGGCGACCGCCACCGCCAGGCGGCCACGCGCCGAGGTCGGGCATGCGCCGACGGAATCGGGCCGGAGGTCTCTGGTCATCGCGCCGCCGCGCAACCCAACGGCTCAGGCATCGACATCGATTTCGCCGAAGCGGCCATCGACCAGTGTGGCCAGCGCCTTGACCGCTTCATCGGCATCGTCGCCGCTGGCGGTGACGATCAGTTCGCTGCCGCATTCCGCGGCCAGCATCAGCAGTTCGAGCACGCTCTTGGCGTCGACCACCAGGCCATCCTTGGCGATCTGGATATCCGAGGCGAAACGGCCAGCGGTGGTGGCGATCTGGGTCGATGGGCGGGCGTGCAAACCCATCTTGTTCGTCAGCACCACTCGCGACTCGGCCTGTGCCATGGACTCCCTTGCGCGGTACCCCAGGCGCCTGCGCGGGTCGGGCCGAAAGGCCACCGCGACGGGCTCCGCCTGGGAGGCTACCGGAGCGTGCACGGTAGTACGCCTGTCGTGGACAGACAAGAGCCGTCCGCCGCCGCGGGTCGAGCTACTCCCCTCGGAAGAGGCGCTCGGCGAGGCGTTCGTCGAGGGCTTCGACACCGCGCACCAGGGCGGCGGTGGCGGCGACGTCGTAGGCGACGCGCCGGAAGTAGACCGCGTCACCGCTGTAGAGGGTGTAGCAGGCGCGCGGATCTCGATCGCGCGGTTGGCCGACCGAACCGACGTTGATCAGGTAGCGGCCGCCATCCGAGACATCGTAGCCGTTGGCCAACTCGGTCGCGGGCAGGAAGCAGCGGTCCTCGGTGAAGACCCCTGGGCGATGGGTGTGGCCGACGAAGCACAGGCGGGCGAAGGCACCGAAGATCTCGTCCATCTTGCCCGGGTCGGCGCCTTCCCACAGGTCGCTTTCCAGCACGTATTCCATCACCGGGTCGCGCGGACTGCCATGCACGAGCAGCACGTTATCGAACTCGTGGCGGATGGGCAGGTTCTCGATCAGACCCCACAGCGCCTTGCGGCGCGCCGCGGGCGCGACCTTCTGCAGGATCTCGCGCGTCCAGTCGATGGCGCGCTTGGCCGCGGGATGGAAACCGTAGGCGCCGTAGAGCACGGCGTGCTCGTGGTTGCCCATCAGGATCAGCTTGCAGCGCGCGGCGGCCAGCTCGAGGCATTCGATCGGCTGCGGACCGTAGCCGATGACATCGCCCAGGCAGTAGATGCGCTCGACCTTGCCCAACCGATCGATGTCGGTGAACACCGCCTCAAGGGCGGGCAGATTGGCATGCAGATCGGAGATGAAGGCGATCACGCGGTGGTTCCCGGCCAGGAGTGTACGCCGCGAGGACCCCGGCAGCAATCTCCGGCAGGCGCATGCCCGTCATGATTGCGAGGAGTCTGTCGGGGATAGCGAGCGAGGATGGCGACGCGGAGATGCCGTCCGAGACCGAGCCAGCCGAAGCTCGCTATCCCCGACAGACTCCGAGGGACACTCATGGCCGAGTCCGCTCGGTGATGCGACGGTAGACCGTGCTGCCCTCGGCGCGCGCGCTGGTGGTCTGGCAGCCGGCGACGGCGCTGCGGTACAACTCGAGAGCTGCGCTGCCGACCAATTGCAGATCGTAGCGTTCAGCGACCAGCGCGCGCGCCCCCTGACCAAGTTCACGCAGACGGGCACGGTCGCGCAGCAGGCCGCCCAGCGCCTGCGCCAACGCCTGCGGATCACGCGCCGGGGCGAGCAGGCCAGTGCGACCGTCGTGCACCAACTCGGTGACCCCACCGCCGCTCGCCGCCACCACCGGCCGGCCGGCCGCCATCGCCTCGAGCACGGCGGGGACGAACTGATCCTGATGCGCCGCCTGCACCAGGACATCGAAGCGCGGCACCAGCTCGGCGAATGGGGTCCACGCCTCGACCGTCACCACCTCGCCCAGGCCAGCCGCCGCCACGCGAGCGCGCAGCCCATCGCCCTCGTCGCCGGACAGCACGGCGCGGAAGGGGACGCCTTCGCCACGCAGTTGGGTGAAGGCGCTAAGGAGATCGTCGCTGCCTGAGCCCGCCCCGAAGGGCCCCACCGCGCCCACCACCAGGGGCTGATCGCCGGGACGGGCATGGCTGACGGTCAGCCGGCGCAGGTCGACACCGCAGGGCAGCACCGCGACGCGATCGCGCGGCAGGCCGAGGCGGCCGACGAAATGCGCGCGATGCACTTCCGACGGCACCGTCACCCACGCCACGCGCGGATGATGCAGCGGCAGCGAAAGCAGCAGCGGCTCGAGGCCGTCGCAGCCGGCGATCACCGGCAAGCCCAAGACGCGCGCCGCGGCCAGGGCGGGCTGCAGCGATTCGAGATGGTGGACATGAAGCACGTCCGGATTCCAGGTCGCGACCTGGCGTACGAAATCCTTGCGCCCGCCCAGCCACCAGCGCCAGCCGCTGACCGAGTGGCGCAGCAGCGTCATGCCCGCGGCGGTGACTTCATCGGCGCGCGCGCCGCCCGAAGTGATCAGCGCGGTGTGATGTCCCTGCTCATCGAGCCAACGCAGCAGGTTGAGCGCGCCGTGCGCGGCCAGGCTGCGATCGCAGGGCGACACCACATGCAGCACGCGCAGTCCGATCATGCGTGGTCGCGACCGGCGCTGTCGTCGTCGCCCTCGCCCAGCACCGGCCGCCCGGGAACGACGTAGTTGCCGCTCGCCCAGGCGCCGAGATCGATGGTGCGACAGCGGGCGCTGCAAAACGGGAAGGTGGGCGGCTGCTGATCCGGTTCGATCGCAACCGGCCGCTTGCACACCGGACAGGGCAGGCCCTCGGACATCCGCGCATGATCACTGGTCGCCGGCTCCAGGCAAGGCGGGCCCCGGCATGGCGACATCTCGGAGCCTGTCGGGCATAGCGACCTTCGGCTGGCTCGGTCTCGGACGGCATCTCCGCGTTTGGCGAAACGACCAGGGAGCGGTGCTGCCTTGGGCCGTTTCGCCGCCTTGGATCTGCCATTTGATCCGCGTCACCATCCTCGCTCGCTATCCCCGACGGGCTCCTACCCGGGGCGCCGACGGCGGAGCGCGTGCCCAGCGGTCGTGGACGGCCGGCCGGACGATCGTTGACGCCGTCGCCTCCAGTGGATCCCCTTGGCCGCATGCATCGTCGGCCCTTGCTCCTCGTGATCGCCCTCGCCCTGCTTCCCCTGGCCGCGGCCGATCTGCGGGCCGATCTCGATCGCCTGCTCGCCACCATTCCCGCCGGCGGGCGCTCGTCGGTGGTCGTCTACGACCTCGCCACCAGCAAACTGCTCTACAGCGTCCGCGGCGGCGATTCCCTCGCTCCGGCCTCGGTCGCCAAGCTGATCGTCTCGTCGGCGGCGCTGCTCGACCTCGGGCCGGAATGGATGTTCACCACCACCGTGCACGCGCTCGGCCCCCTGGTCGAGGGCGCCCTGCCCGGACTGGGGGTGATCGGCAGCGGCGATCCCTGCTTCGATACCCATTTCCATCCCGACGATCCCGACGCCCCGTTCAAGGCCTGGGCGGCGGCCTTGCGCGCGCGCGGCGTCACCCGCATCGCCGGCGACCTGGTCATCGACAACCGCCTGTTCAGCGGCCCGATCCGCCCCGAGACCTATCCCGCCGACCACGAGAATCAGCAGAGCTGGTTCAGCGCCCCGGCCAGCGCCTTCGCCTGGAACAACAACTGCATCGAGGTGCGCGTCGTCCCGACCCGCCCCGGCGAGGCATGCACGGTGGCGGTGCGCCCGCGCTCGTCGCGCATCGCGGTCCGCAACCTCACCCGCACCGTGGCCGGACGCGGCGACACGGTGATGACCATCGACCGTTCGGACGAGGCCAACGCGATCACCGTCAGCGGCGCCTACGGCCGCGCCAACGACTGGTTCGCCCTCGCCACGCATTCCGACCCCGACCTGCTCGCTGGCGACCAACTGCGCGCCGTGCTCGCCGATGCCGGCATCCCCGTGCTCGGCCGGGTGGTGACCGGCGCGGTGGCGCGCGAGGCCGAGATCATCGCTACCACCAGCAACCCCCTCGCGCCAGCGGTGACCATCCTCAACCAGAACAGTCAGAATTTCTACGGCGAGCAGATCCTGCGCATCCTCGGCCAGCGCCGCCGCAACGAAGGCTCGGTCGCCGCCGGCAGCCTCGCGGTGCAGGACATCCTGCGCCAGCACCTCGGCCAGGACATCGCGGGCTGGACCTTGCTTGACGGCTGCGGCCTGAGCCACGGCAATCGCGCCTGCGGCGACTTCATCGTCCGGCTGCTCGTGCAGATGGACGCCAGCCCGGTCGGACCCGCCTTCCGCTCCAGCCTCAAGGTCGAACCCTCGGGCAAGGTCACCGCCCTGATCAAATCCGGCACCATCGCCATCGCCCGCTGCTATGCCGGCTACATCGAACGCCGCGACGGCACCCGCGTCGCCTTCTCGATCCTGCTGAACAAGGGCGACGCCAAGGGCATGGCCTGGGGAATCACCCTGCGGAAGAAGCTGCTCGAGGCGATCTGCCGCGGGGTGGAATAAAAGTCGCCCCCCGACTGGCATCCCGGGTGCCAAGGGGGCAGCGCCGAAGGCGCGTTCGTTGGGGGAGCGGCCTGCTGCCGCTCCCCCAACACGAGCGGAGCAACACGGACCACGTGCGAACCGTTGTTCTCAAGGAGCAAACCACGGCTCGACACGAGGGTAGATCGCATCGCTGGTCTGTCAGCAGTTCCCCTCTCGATGTTCAAGCCCACATAAAACCTACATGCGCCTCAAGCAGTTCGGGACAGCACAACAGGCACAAGAGGACTTGCCCTTGCTGCTGTATGTTATATAGTACACTGCTGAAGATAACGCCAGAGCCAACTCTTCACGTGCGATTCTATCGGACCGAAGCCGGGACTGAGCCTGTCCGGTACTGGGTCCTGGATCTGACCGATGGTGATTGCCGATCCGTCGGTATCGCCTTGAACGAGATCCAGTTCCGCTGGCCGATCGGAATGCCACGGGTGCGCAAGCTGCAACCGCGACTCTGGGAGGCGCGCATCATCGTGAAGGACGGAATCGCTCGGGTCTTCTTCACCGTCGATGAGATCTACCTCGTGCTGCTGCACGGCTTCATCAAGAAATCGCAGAAGGCGCCTGCCTCCGACCTGGAAACCGCAATCAAACGTCTCAAAGCCTACGAACGGGGATACCAACCATGACCAAGACCACCAAGCCGGCCAAGACCAATCGCCATCTCGGCAGTGCGCTCGACGATGTTCTTGCCGAACGCGGTATGCTGGAAGAGGTGAAGATCGCTGCGATCAAGCGCGTCATCACCCTGGAGATCGCCGACGAGATGCGCCGTCGCCACATCTCCAAAAGTGAGATGGCCAAGCGCATGCATACCAGTCGCGCCATGATCGATCGTGTTCTCGATCCCGAAAAAGAATCAACGCTCAGCAGCATCGCCCAGGCTGCTCGGGCCGTCGGGAAAAGACTGGAGCTCACTCTGGTGTGAGCACGCCGGAAAGTGGTTCGCACATGGTCGGTGTCGTGCGGCGAAAAAAAAACGCTGCCTGTATAAAGTAAATCGGGCTCTGCCAATGACTTGGCAGAGCCCGATCATTTCCTGGCGGAGAGGGAGGGATTCGAACCCCCGGTCGAGTTTCCCCGACAGCGGTTTTCAAAACCGCCGCAATCGGCCGCTCTGCCACCTCTCCAGGTCGCGGACGGGCGTGAGCCTAGGAGTCTGTCGGGGATAGCGAGCGAGGATGGCAGATCCAAGGCGGCGAAACGGCCCACCTTAGCACCGCTCCCCGGTCGTTTCGCCAACGCAGGAGATGCCGTCAGAGGCTGAGCCAGGGCGACGCTTGCTCTCACCGACAGGCGCCTAGCGGCGGGCTGACGGGGCGGAAACCATCGGCTCGGTCACGGCGTCGGGCGAGGGCAGTTTCTGGCGGCGGGTGAGAACCTCAGCGAAGAGGTCGCCATCGCGTTCGACGCGCCTGATCACGTCGCTGGCGAGGAAGCTGAGCCGACCTTCACGCCAGCGTATGCGCGCGGCGACGATCTCGTCCCAGGCCACCGGCGTCGACACCGTCGGCTGGGCGTGCGCGCGCAAGGTGTAGGCGGCGGCGGTGGTCTTGGCGCGGTCGTTCTGGCTCCAGTCGATGAAGATCTTGCCGGGACGCGCGGCTTTGGACATGACGCTGGTCACCCGGTCGGGCAGCTCGCGCGACAACGACTCGGCGAAGGCGTGGGCGAAGGCCTTGGTGGCTGCGAAGGTGGTCGCGGTGTTGAGTGGCACGCAGAGGTGCAGGCCCTTGCCGCCCGAGGTCTTGGCCCAGCAATCCAGGCCGGCGTGCGCGAGGCGCTCGCGCATCAGCAGCGCGATGTCGAGGCAGGCGCGCAGGCCCGCGGGGGCACCGGGATCGAGGTCGAAGACCAGCATGGTCGGGCGCTGGTCATCGCTGACCCGGTAGAGATGGGTGTGCAGCTCGAGCGCCGCGATGTTGCCCAGCCAGGCCAGCGTCGCCACATCGTGGGCGATGCAGAAGTCGATCGGGCCGGCGGTGCCGAGCACCACGCGGCGGGTGCACACCCAGTCGGGGCGGTGGGTCGGACAGCGCTTCTCGTAGAAGAATATGCCATCGACGCCGTCGGGGTAGCGCTTGAGCGAAAGCGGGCGGTCGCGCAGGTGCGGCAGCATCGCCGGGGCAATGCGCACGAGGTAGTCGATGACATCGCGCTTGGTGAAGTTCGCGGCCGGATACAGCACCTTGTCGAGGTTGGCGACCTGGAGTTCGCGGCCGTCGACCGCCACCGTCACGCGTTTCGTGCTCATCGCGCCATTCTCGCGATCGGGAAGGCCGGCGTCCAACCCGGACGCGCCTCCCCGTCACGGCGGGCGCACCACCTCGCGCGCGGACTTGTCGGCACGTACCCCCTGGCACGACGGATGTCGCAGCACGCCATCGTCGGTGATCTCGGCGTAGGCCACCTCGACCACCAGGGTCGGGGTGACGAAGATCGGATTCGGACGGGCCACTTTGCCCGCGAAGGGGCTGGTGCGCACGCGCTGACCTTCGAGCGTGCGGCGCAGGTCGCGACGCTGGGCGAGGGTGAAGCCGGTGCCGACCATGCCGGCGTAGCGCAACGTGGCCGCCCCAGGCGAATCGTAGGTGCCCAGCAACAGACCGGCGAAGGCGTCGACCTCCTTGCCGATGGTGTAGCCGCCGACCACGAACTCGTCGCGCCGCGTGAGCTTGATCTTGATCCACTCCGGGCTGCGCCGCCCGGGCAGGTACAGCCCGTTGCTGCGCTTGGCGAGGATCCCCTCCAAGCCATGCCGCTTGGCCATGGCGAGCAGCGCCGTGCCGCCCCCCTCGCGGTGGCTGGGCGTGGTCCAGTGCGCGTCCTCTAGGCCCAGGTCGAGCAGGCGCGCACGTCGCTCGCGGTATGGCAGGCCAGTCAGGGTGACGCCCTGATGATGGAGGAGGTCGAAGGCAACATAGCGCAGGGTGAGTGGCGCGGCGCTGACCAGGGCGCCAGGCAGGTCGGGAAAGCGCCCTTGCAGCAGTTGGAAACTTGGCCGACCGCGCGCGTCGAAGGCGACGATCTCGCCATCCAGCAACGTCGGGCCGGTCAGGGCGCGGGGCAGGCCGGCGAATTCGGGAAAACGTTGGGTGAGGTCGTTGCCGTTACGCGTGGTGAGCGCAAAGCGCCGACCGTCCCAGCCGGCGAGGGCGCGGAAGCCGTCCCACTTGAATTCGTACGACCACTGCGCGTCGACGGCGGGCAGCCGGCCCGCCGTCGCCAGCATCGGCGTGAGCCGCCAGGGGAAGGCCATGCCGACGAATCAATCCAGTTCGACCGAGACCTGGTGTTCGACGCGGTCGTCGGCCAGCTGCACCACCGGCTCGCTCTGCGCCACCCCGTCGACCACCACCCGCACCACGCGCTCGCCGCGCGCGGCGACGGTGAAGGTCAGGCGCCAGAAGGTCTCGCCGAAGCGCCAGGTCGCCTTCATGCCGCCCCAACCCGGACGCAGGCGCGGCGCCAGGCGCAGACGCGTGCCGCCTTCGAGGTGCAGGCCGAGCAGCGATTCAAGGATCAGGCGGTACATCCAGCCCGCTGATCCGGTGTACCACGACCAACCGCCGCGCCCGATGTGCGGCGCCACTCCGTAGACGTCGGCGGTGACCACGTAGGGTTCGACCTTGTAGGTGGCGATGCCGGCCGCAGTGCTGCCGTGCCGCACCGGGTGGATCAACGAGAACAGGTCCCACGCCTTCTCGCGCTGGCCGCTCTCGGCGAAGGCCATCACCGTCCACACCGCGGCGTGGGTGTACTGGCCGCCGTTCTCGCGCACGCCGGGCAGGTAGCCCTTGATGTAGCCGGGCTCCAGCGCCGAGCGGTCGAATGGCGGATCGAAGAGCTGGATCAGGCCGGCCTTGCGCTTGACCAGACGGTTCTCGACCGCGGCCAGGGCAGCGTTGGCCCGGGCCGGATCGCCGACGCCGGCGATGGTGGCCCAGGCCTGCGGCAGGGCATCGATCTGGCACTCGGGCGAGCTGCGCGAACCGAGCGGAGTGCCGTCGTCGAACCACGCGCGCAGATACCATTCGCCATCCCAGGCGTGGGTGGCGAGGGCGTCGCGCAGACGGTCGCCGTGCTCGCGCCAGGTCGCGGCGCGCACATCGCCGCGCGCCTCGGCCAGCGGCGCGAAGCGTTCGATGACGTGGATGAGGAAGAAGCCCAGCCACACGCTTTCGCCGATGCCGTGCTCGCCGACCAGATTCATGCCGTCGTTCCAGTCGCCGCAGCCGATCGGCGGCAAACCGTGCGGGCCAGTGCGCAGGCCGTTCTGGATCGCGCGCGCGCAGTGCTCTGCCAGCGTCACGCGCTCGTCGGAGATCTGCGGCTGATCGTAATAGGCCTCTTCGTCGGCGCGCACCTGGCGGCCGTCGATCGATGCCACCATCTCGTCGAGCACGCCGGTGTCGCCGGTAGCGGCGACATAGCGGGCCACGGTGTAGGGCAGCCAGAGGTAATCGTCCGAGATGCGTGTGCGCACGCCGCGATTGGCGGGCGGATGCCACCAATGCTGGACGTCGCCATCGCGGAATTGGCGCGCCGCCGCGCGCAGCAGCTGTTCGCGCGTCAGCCAGGGCGCCGAACCGACCAGCGCGCAGACGTCCTGCAGCTGATCGCGGAAACCGAAGGCGCCACCCGACTGGTAGAAGCCGGTGCGTCCCCACAGCCGGCAGGCGATGACCTGGTAGAGCAGCCAGCCGTTGACCAGCACGTCGACCTGCGGATCGGGGGTCTCGACCCACACCGTGCCGAGGAGGCGGTTCCATTGCTGCCAGACCTGCTCGAGCGTCGCCTTAGCCGCGCCCGGGCTGCGGAAACGCTGGATGAGCAGTTGCAGATCGTCGCCGTCGCGCGCAGCGCCGAGCATGAACACCACCTCGCGCTCTTCGCCCGGCGCCAGGGTCACTGGCGTCATGATCGCGGCGCAGGGATCGAAACCGGCACCGGCGCGGTTTGACAGCCGGGTGCGCGTGAGCGCCACCGGCCGGGCTGCGGTCCCATTGCGCCCGAGAAACTCAGCGCGATCGCCGGTGACGGTGCGCACCGCTTCCGAGCAATCCGCGAAGGCGATGCGATCGGGGAAATCGCCGTTGAAGGGATTGCGCGCGGTGAGCGCGCCGCTCCGGGGGTCGATCTCGGTGGTGATGCCGGCCAGGTTCTTGCCGCGCAGCTCGCCCAGCACCCATTCCCAGTAGCCGGTGGCGGACAGCTGACGGACTCGCGCGGTGCGGTTGCGCAAGACCAGGCGCACCAGCTTCACCGGCGCATCGGGCGCGACGTAGATCCACGTCTCGCTCGCGATGCCGCCCTCGGCGTGCTCGAAGACGCTGTAGCCGAAGCCATGGCGCACGACGTAGCGGCCAGTGCCCTGCACCGGCCCGGGCGTCGGCGACCAGACCGCGCCGCTCTCCTCGTCGCGCAGGTAGAGCGCTTCGCCATGCGGGTCGCAGACCGGGTCGTCGTGCCACGGCGTCAGGCGGTATTCGTGCGAGTTCTCAAGCCAGGTGTAGGCGGCGCCGGTCTCGCTGACCACGGTGCCGAAGGTGTCGTTGGCGATCACGTTGACCCACGGTGCCGGCGTGGCGCGGCCGGGTTCAAGCTGGATGACGTATTCGCGTCCATCGCGGGTGAAGCCGCCGTGGCCATTGCCCATCACCAGGTCATCGCGCGCGGGAACCGGTTCGCCGATCTCGGCGCGATTGCGTCCCGCGCTCAGGCGCGGCATGTGGGTATCGGGCCGGCCCCGGCGATCGATCTGCTCGATGAGCGGGCCATCGGCATCGGTCAGCACCACGCGCGCCACCGCCTGGAACAGGGTGCGGTCCTCTTCCGAGATCTGATCGCCGCGGCGTACGAAGATGCCACCCGGCTTGTCGACCAGCTGGGCCTCGTGGCCCGCGGCGATCACCCCCATGACCTGGTCGTAGAGCGAGCCACGGTAGACCGAGGCGTCGTCGACCAGGATGAGCAGGTCGGCGGCCAGACCCTTGGTGCGCCAGTAGGCATGTGCCTGCAGGACCTGGCGCACCACGTCGATCCGCCCGGGGTCGGTGGCGCGCATCAAGGCGATCGGCAGGTCGCCCGAGATGCCGTAGCCCCACAGCGCCGACTGACCGCGACGGTTGCGCGCGATCGTCGACCCCGGCGCGCGGCGATGGTGGGTGGGATGGATGAGAGCGGCGGCCAGGCGGCCGAAGGCCTGGGCCAGGGTCTCGCTGGCATCGAGATGGCGCAGCACGACCTGGGCGTTGGTCATGGCCAGCTCGATGACGCGATCGGCCAAGCGCGGCTCGCGGTACTTCTCGATCAGCGCCAGCGCGGCGTCGCGCGTCTCGGTGACACCGGTAACGATGTCGATCACCGCCTGCTCGTCGGCCTCAAGGCGCACCATGCGGCGCACCGCCAGCGCCGGGTCGAGCACCGCGCCCTGGGCGCCACCGAGCGGCCCGCGCCGTTCCAACGCCACCGGATCGGCTAAGCTGCGCCCGCGGCCAATGAAGGCGGCGCGGTCAGTCTCGAACGAGGTCTGGCCGAACGAGCGCCCGTTGACCGCCACCAGGTGCAGCAGCACCGGCGGCTTCTCGTCACGCTTGCGCGGGCGACGCGTGCATAGCACAGCGTGTTCGCTGGGCAGAGTCTCGGTCTGCACGAAGAGGTTGGCGAAGGCGGGATGGGCGACCTCGGCGGCCTGCGGCGCCAACACGGGTTCGAGGTAGCTGGTGACCTCGATGGTGCGCGCGGTGCGTCCGCGATTGGTCAGCGTCACGCGGCGCAATTCGACGTCGTCCTCGGGCGAGACCGCGATCTCGGTATGGCTGTCGATGCCGTGGTCGCTGCGCCGGAACTCGACCCGCGCCTGGCTGAAGATCGCCTCATAGCCACGCCCCGAGCGCTGCGTCGGCAGATGCGCGGTCGACCACACGTCACCAGCGTCGGCGTCGCGCAGGTAGCAGTGGATACCGCCCTGCTCGTAGGTCGGGTCCTCGCGCCAGCGGGTCACGGCGAGATCGCGCCAGCGGCTGTAGCCGCCGCCGGCGATGCCGACCATGACATGGTAGCGGCCGTTGGAGAGCAGATGCACTTCGGGCTGGGCGAGGTTGGGGTTGGTGACCACGCGCAAACCGCCGTCGTCCGGCGTGGCAGCCGGACGCGCGGCATCGGCCTCGGCGGCGTGCGGATAGATCGGCGCCACGTTGCGCGGCACGCGCTCGTGCAGCAGCAGTTCGAAGGCCTTCAGCTGCGGATCAGAAGCGAAGCGGCGCGGCATCGGGCGGTCGGTGAGGACTCCACCCATGGCGACGAAGGCCATGCCCTGGTGGTGCGCCATCCACGACTTGACCACCGCCGCGCTCTGCCCGCGCGCCAGGCGCGAGGCGGTGTGATCGATCGCCTCGTAGAAGCCGAACTCGCCGACCCGGCCCTGGCTGGCGAGCAGTTCGAGATTGGCGATGGCCGCCTCGGGCGCGACCAGCAGCGCCATCTGCGACGCGTAGGGGGCGATGACGAGATCATCAGCCAGGCCGCGCTTGAGTCCCAGGCCGGGCACGCCGAAGGCGCGGTATTGGTAGTTGAGCTGGCCGTCGGTGAGGTTGTAACCGGATTCGGAGATGCCCCACGGCACCCCGTGCGACTTGGCGAAGCTGATGTGGCGCGCCACCGCGCCGCGGCAGGCGGCGTCGAGCAGAGTCTCGGGCTGGCTGGGCATGACCAGCATCGGCATGAGGTATTCGAACATCGAACCCGACCACGAGAGCAGGGTGCGGTGTTCGCGCGCCACGGTCAGCATGCGGCCGAGAGCGAACCAGTGGTCTTGCGGCACCTGGTTGGCGGCGATGGCGAGGTAGCTAGCGAGGCGCGCCTCGCTGGCGAGCAGGTCGTAGAAGCTGTTGTCGAGACGATGCTCGCCGACGTTGTAGCCGATCGAGAACAGGTCGCGGCTGCGGTCATAGAGGAAGGCGTAGTCGATGTCGGCGAACTCGGCACAGCGTCCGCCGAGGTCCTCGGCGACGGCGATGGTCTCGGCCGCGCGCGCGCTGGCCGCGACCACCGCGCCGCGCAGATCATCGGCGCTGCCGAGCGCGTCCAACTCGGGCACCAGGGTCTGGCGCAAGGCGGCCACTTCGCGCAGCGAGCGGCAACGATCCAGGCGCAGCATGAGGTCACGCAGGCGCTGGTCCCCGCGACCGCCATGATCGCCGGGCAAGGCCGTCCACGGGGCGAAGGCCGCCAGCTCGTCGACCGCCGCCGCGGCGTGGCGTTCGAGCGCATGCCCCCACCAACGCGCCTCGCTGTCGCCCGCGGCGTCGAGCCCGGCCGCGTAGGCGGCGCACGCCTGATGCAGGCGTTCCCACCCCAGGCGGTAGGCCGACAAGGCCGCCGACGGCGGCAGCGTGGCGCAATCGACCAGCACCCGCCGCAGGCGCGCGGCGGCTTCACCGGCGGCGGCGTTGACCCGCCCGCCCTGGGCGCGCAAGGCGTCGGCCGCCTCCTCGGCGACCGCGAGGGTGTCGCGCAGGCCGGCGAACAGGCGCGGATCGACGAGCGGGGCGTCGGCGATCTCGGCCAGACCCCGGCGCAGGACAAGGAGATGCCCGGCGAGATTGCCGCTGTCGACGGTGGAAACGTAGAACGGCGGCAGCGGGCGCAGCGTGCGCGTGTCGTACCAGTTGAGGAAATGGCCGCGGTGGCGTTCGAGCCGCTCCATCGTGCCAAGCGTGCGGTCGCAGCGTTCGAGCAGGTGGCGGCTGGTGAGATAGCCCAGATCCCACGCCGTCAGGTTGGAGAGCAGCGACAGCCCGATGTTGGTCGGCGAGGTGCGGTGAGCGATGGTGCGCACCGGCACCTCCTGCACGTTGTCGGGCGGCAGCCAGTGGTCGTCGCGACCGACAAACTGTTCGAAGAAGCGCCAGGTGCGACGGCATTGGCGACGCAGGAAGGCGGTGCGCGCCGTGCCTAACGCGGGCTCGCGGCGTTCGAGGGGTGAACTAACCAGCCACACCACGAGCGAGGCGCAGGCCCACAATCCCAGCACCGGACTGAGAAAGAGCAGGCCATGCGGCGAGAGCATGGCGAGCAGCGCCGCGGCGGCGATCGCCAGCAGCGGACCGGGCATGAGCGCCAGGGCGACACCGGCGAAGTCGCCGCGCACGCGCCGCTCGCTTTCGCTGGCGGTGGTCCACTCCAGCAGCCGGCGACGGCTGATGAGCAGGCGCCACCACGTGCGCAGCACCGCGTCGAGGTTGGTCAAGGCCTGATGGGGCAGGGTGGCGAGCTGCAGCAACACCTGCGCCGACTGGCGCAGCGCGCTCGCACCGGCGTTGCGCAGGCGCATCAGCGGCGCGAAGCGCTCCATCGGCGTGATCAACGCCGCCAGCACCGGCAACGCCGCGGGCAGCAGCAGCAGGGCGAGTGCCGCCGTGGCCAGGCGGATGCCGAGCGGATCGATGCAGGCGAGTCCGACCAGCAGCACGACCCAGGCCGGAGCGAGCAGGCTGCGGCGCAGGTTGTCGAACAGCTTCCAGCGCGCGAGGGCGTCGAGCGGATTGGCGATCGAACGCCCGCTCGGGCCGGGCACCCGCGGCAGGATCCAGCGCGCGACCTGCCAGTCGCCGCGCACCCAGCGGTGGCGGCGGGCGCTGTCCGCCAGGTAGCGCGCGGGATGATCCTCGTACAGCACGATGTCGCTGGCCAGGGCGGCGCGGGCGTAACCGCCCTCGAGCAGATCGTGCGAGAGGATGCGGTTCTCGGGGAAACGATCGCCGGCCACGGCGGCGAATGCGGCGACCTCGTAGGCACCTTTGCCAACGAAGGAGCCGGCGGCGAAGAGATCCTGGTAGACATCGCTGACGGCGCGGGTGTAGGGATCGATGCCCGGGTCGCCGCTCGCCAGCCAGGCGAACCACGAACGACGGGCGCTGGGCAGCGCCACCGCCACCCGCGGTTGGATGATGGCATGGCCGCTGACCACCACGCGGCGGGCCGGGTCGATCTCGGGACGCACCAGCGGATGGGCGAGGGTGCCGATCAGCTTGGCGGCTGAATCGCGCGGCAGCTGGGTATCAGCGTCGAGCGCGATCACGTAAGGGATGCGTTCGAGCCGCGACAGATCGCCAACCGCGATGCTGAAGGCGGCGGCGTCGTTGGTCAGCAGCAGGTGGTTGAACTGTTCGAGCTTGCCGCGCTTGCGCTCCCAGCCCATCCAGCGTCCTTCGCGCTCGTTGCGGCGCCGGGCGCGGTGCAGCAGGAAGAAGAGGTCGCCTTCCACGGCATACGTGTGATTGAGCCGCGAGATGCCGGCCTGGGCGCGCGCCACCAGTTCGTCATCGCCGGGCGCCGTCTCGCAGTCGGCATCGACCCCGTCGCTGAGCAGGACGAAGCGCAGGTTGGCATCGCGATTGGCGAGCCAACGCACCTCGAGCTGGTTGATCAACTCGTCGACGCCCTCCGGGGTCGAGAACAACGCCGGCACCGCCACCGCCGCGCGGCGGTCAGAAGGCAGGCCATCGGTGAAATCGAGGCGCGGCAGTGGGCGTGGCGCGACCAGGGCGGTGACCGCCCAGTTGAGCAGTCCGAGCAGCGGTTCGGATGCCGCCAGGGCCGCGATCACGCCACCGACCACGCCAAGCCACAGCGGCAGGCCGGCCGCGTCCAGTCCGGCCCACACCCCAAGGCCGGCGAGCGCCGAGCCGCCGAGCAGCGCCAGCAGATAGAAGGGCAGCGGGTGGGCGAGCGCTCCATCGCCGATCGCCACCAGCAGTGGACGACGGGCGCGGATGTCGCGCGCGAAAGTGCGCGCACCATCGCCGATCAGCCACCAGCCGACGTGCGCCTGGCGCGTGTGCCGTCCGCCGCTGGCGGCCGCCTGGGCCGAGCGCGCGACTGCCGCTGCCGCGACATCGGGTTCGGGACGGCGCGCGCGCCGGGCCAGGGTCTCGATCGCATGGCGGTAACGGTCGCGGGTGGCGAAGTCCTGGACGGCATAGGCGTCGGCGGGATCGGCGCGCAACGTGGTCTCGACCGCGCTCATGGTCTCGACGAACTCGCGCCAATCGATGGCGCCGAGCGTGCGCAGACTGCCGATCGAATGGCCGATCGACACCTGATCCGACGCCTGGGCCTGGCTTTCGGCGAGCAAATGCTGCTCGATGGTCGCGCCCTGCTCGGCCAGCCGGCTCTCGATCCAGTTGATCGCCAGCGAGAGGGCCGGATTACGCCCCTGGATCTGGCGCACGAACTCGGCGACGAAGGCGCTGCCCAGTTCGGGTTCGCTGCGCGCGAGATCGGCGACGTCGAGGATCAGCTTGGTCGGCTCGCGTTCGGCGACGTCGGCCATGCGCGCGACCCAGTATCCGGCCTGGTTGCGCTGGTGACGCGAGCGGATGATGCGCACCGCGACCCGGCGCAGGTTCTCGATCAGTGCCAAACGCAGCATGATCGGCACCGCCCACAGCTCGCCGAGCGTGAGCGACACCACCGTCTGGTAGGCGTTGACGAAGGCGACCAGGCCCGCCGCGTCGACGCGGCCGTCGACATGCGCGATCAGTTCGAGGGCGAGGGCGTAGACGCGCGGGTGGCCGGCGTGCGGCCCGTCGCGCAAGCAGGGCAGCTGGCGCGCATAGCCTCGCGGCAGATGGCGCCGGGCGATGCGCATCTGCTCTTCGACCAGGTAGAAATTGTCGACCAGCCATTCCGCCGCCGGCGTCAGCTTGCGATCCGCCGCCGCGGCCTCGGCGACCATGGCGTAGGCGCGGTTCAGCACCGCGGCGTTGGCGCGCAGCCGCGTGCGCAGCGCCACGCCGCTGCCAGGCCGCCGTAGGCGGTGCGCCGCGGCCAGCGCGCGTCCATGGCGCTCGAGATGCTCGAGACTGAAGAGCTCGAGCCGGAGCGGCGCCTCTTCGCGCACGCCCTGGTCGGGCTTGCGCCACCGGGTGATGATGTGGCGGAGGCTGGTCAGGGTAGGCATGGGCGCCGACAAGGGTCGACGCGAGGTCCGTACGCCCCTGCACGAACCGGGGCCAGTACTACGGGTGTTGAAGGTGCTTGTGGTACCTGCCTTATGGCCCTGCCATGATCCGGATCGCCGTCAGCGACCCCGCCACCACCTGCGCCAGGCGGGCATGGTCGACGTGGGCCGGTTTATCGTCGGGGGTGTGGTAGTGGTCATCCCGGAAGGGCGCCGTGTCAGTGATCATGACCGCGGCATAGCCGTGCTGCCAAAAGGCCCAGTGGTCGGACCAGCCGACGCCGGGAAGCGTCTCGGGTCCGGCGAAGGGTTGGCTGGGCATGCCGCATCTGGCGGCATCGAAGGCGGCCCGCACCCGCTCGACCAGCGGCTGGTTGGCGGCGTTGCCGACGATGGCGATGAAGTTCCCCGTCGATGGGTAGAGCGCGCCCAGCGACGGGTGGGGAAAGCGTTGACTGCCCTTCTCGTCTGAGAAGCAGCCGATCGTTTCCAGGCTGATCATGCCGGCGATCGTTTCTTTCGCCGCCGCGAGGCTGGCGGCGTAGACCATGCTGCCCATCTGCGCGGTCTGGAAGAACGGCGGCTCTTCGTTGACGAAGGCAACCAGGCGGATCGGCGCGGTCTGGGCGCCCGGCTTCAGACGCCGCGCCAGTGCCAGCAGCCCGGCCACTCCGCTGCCATTGTCGTTGGCACCGGGGCTGCCGCGCACGCTGTCGTAATGGGCGCCCACCACCCAAGCCGGTGCAGAGGGATCACGCCCGGCGACCGTGGCGATGACATTGCTGCACAGCCGTCCACCGGCCTGGTAATCCTGCCGGCTCACGGGCAGACCCACGGCGGTGAAGACCGCGCTGATGTTATCGCGCGCGGCGATCAGCTGATCGTAGCGCACCGTGTTGCGTTCGCCGATGCGCTCGCCCAGCATCGCCACGTCAGCGGTCAGCTCGGCGACGAGGGTGGAATCGACCGGGGGGTCTGCGGCCATGAGCGGTACGATCGTGACCAGGCAGAGGATAATGAGGCGCATGTTGATTGTTAACGTATGTTCAGTTAATGGCAATGCTTGCCGCCGAGATCGCTCCTCTAGCGAGCAAGGATGGCACGCGGATCGGATGGCAGATCCAAGGCGGCGAGACGACCCCAGGGAGCACCGCTATCTGGTCGTTTCGCCAACGCAGGAGATGCCGTCCGAGACCGAGCCAGCGCGACGCTCGCTATCCCCGACAGGCTCCTAGGCTGACGATGCGCCGCCGGAGACCGCACCGTGAACGTCCTCATTATCGGCGGCACGGGATTGATCTCGACCGCCATCGCCGAACGGCTGCTCGCCGATGGCCACCGCGTCACCCTCTTCAACCGCGGCAAGGCCGAGAACCGCCTGCCCCCGGCCGTCGAGATCATCACCGGCGATCGCTCCCAGCGCGCCGCCTTCGAAACGGTCTTCGCCGACCGCCGCTTCGACGTCGCCATCGACATGATCGCCTTCCACCCCGACGACTGCGCCTCGACCGAGCGCGCCCTTGCCGGACGCGTCGGCCAGATCATCCACTGCTCGACCGTGTGCGTCTATTCGGGGCCGGTGACGCAGTATCCCACCACCGAGACCGAGCCCTTCCACGCGCTGGGCGACTACGGTCGCAACAAGATTCTCTGCGAGCAGCACTGGCTGAAGGCGCACGCCGAGCGCCAGGTGCCGGTCACGATCATGCGCCCGTCGCACTGCTATGGCGACGCCTCGGGCCTGATCCGTCCGTTCGGCCCGCACGAGGTGCTGATCGACCGCCTGCGCCGGCGCAAACCGCTGATCGTCAACGACGGGGGCAATTCGCTGTGGGCCGCCTGCCATGTCGATGATGTCGCGCGTGGTTTCGTCGCGGTGATGGGCAAGGCCCACTGCCTGGGGCAGGCCTACAACATCTGCGGCGAAGAGGCGATGACCTGGAACCAGTACCACGAGCAGGTCGCCGAGGTCGGCGGCGGCGGCTTCGAACCGGTCTACATCCCTACGGATGTGTTGCGCCGCTGCGCCCCGACATGGGCGCAGTACACCTATGAGATCTTCGCCTGGCCATCGGTGTTCGCGATGGACAAGCTCACGCGCGACGCCGGTTACGCCGGCCAGACCATCCGCTGGAAGGATGGGGTGCGCCGCGCGGTGGCCTGGCTGGAAGCACGCGGCCGCATCGCCGACAGCACCAAGGAGCCGCACGAGGATCGGCTTATCGCCGCCTGGCGGGGGAAGATGGCAGAGCTGCCGACGATTCCCTGAGCGAACCGTGAGGTGAAATGCGTTCCCGAGTTCGCAGCAGCACATCGCTGCCCAGCGATCGCATCCGTATTCATCCTAACCGGCTACTTTATAAAGACTGCGCATCGCCCGAGAAGCCCTCGTCCACGTAACGCAGCGACGAGAGCGATGCGCTACGTGCGTTGCAAAACCAGCGACGGTTCCACCATCGCGCGTTCGGCACCCACCACCGCTGGAGGACGCATGGGATCGCCCAGCAAATTGGTCCTGCATACCTGCCCGGCCGGCCACTCCTCGTGGCAGGGCGACGCCGCCGACCCCTTTTGCAGCGCCTGCGTCGCGGACACGCCCGTCGAGGCGGGGCAGATCGTTCTGATCGCCAGCATGCCGCCGCCAACTGCCGTGGCACCGCCCGACGCGCCGCCCGCGACCACGCCGCCCGCGACCACGCCGGCACCGACCCGACGGGAACGTCCGCGCTGGCAGCCGCCGGCCAATCCCCGACCGCCCAGCCGCGATGGCACCCGCAAGGTCTTCGCGCCGACGGGAATCGCCACACCGGGCCGCGTCCGTGCGCCCCGACCGGTGCGGCGCGAACCGGTCGTGCCGCGGGCCGGACGCGTGCAGCGCCGGCTGCGACTGACGCGACGCCGGCTCGGCCGGGGCACCCGTCGCGTGGCGGTCGCCCTCGCCGATAGCTGCGTCCGCTTGCGTCGCCGGCTGACGCTGATCGCTCGTGCGACCGTTCGCCACCTCGTCAGCCACGCCGCCTTGGTTGGCTCGATCGTGGTCGCCCGCTTGGCCAGGGTCGAACGCCAGAGCCAGTGCATGGTGGCGACGGTGGGACGCGCGCTGCTGCGCGAACGTGCCCGCCGGCTCGCGGTCGAAGCGGCGCTGCGCCGCGAACGCGGCCTGCGCTTCGAGCTCGAGGCGCGTCTGCGCGCCGCGACGCGCGCCGCAGCCCCCACCGCGGGGTAGTGTCCCGCCCCCGCCGGTGTCCGGGGACCATGCCGATCCGGCGGTTGCCTCTTTCGACCCTGGTCGCGGGCCTACCATCCCGCCCTCCATGCCTGACCGCTTTCTGCTGGGGGCGTCGCCCTCCGCGAACCGGGAAACATGGGGATCGAGAACCGATGACCGACGCTATTCCAGAACTGCGGGCCGAGACGGCGAAGCGTCGCACCTTCGCCATCATCTCGCATCCCGACGCCGGCAAGACCACGCTCACCGAGAAGCTGCTGCTCTACTCGGGCATGATCCGCACGGCTGGCATGGTCAAGAACCGCAAGGGCGGCAAACTGGCAACCTCGGACTGGATGGGGATGGAGCAGGAGCGCGGCATCTCGATCACCTCGTCGGCGATGCAGTTCCCCTACAAGGGGGCGATCATCAACGTGCTCGACACCCCGGGCCACCAGGATTTCAGCGAGGACACCTACCGCACCCTGACTGCCGCCGACTCGGCGATCATGGTCATCGACGCCGCCAAGGGGGTGGAAACCCAGACCCGAAAGCTGTTCGCGGTGTGCAAGCTGCGTGGCATCCCAGTGCTGACCTTCATCAACAAGATGGACCTGCCCGGCCGCGATCCGCTCGAACTGATGGCCGAGGTCGAAGAGGTGCTCGGCATCCACGCCGCCGCGCTCAACTTCCCGATCGGCTCGGGTCGGGACTTCGTCGGCGTGGTCGATCGCCGCACGCGCGAGATCATCGCCTTCACCAAGACCGCCAAGGGTGGTTCGCTGCGCGCCGACACCGTGCGCATCAGCATCGACGACCCGGCGGCGCTGGAGCTGATCGGCGAAGAACGCCTGACCAAGGCCAAGGCCGACCTCGAGCTGCTCGAGGTGGCGGGCAATCCGTTCTCGCTCGACGAGTTCCGCCGCGGCCAGGTGACGCCGACCTTCTTCGGCTCGGCGCTGACCAACTTCGGCGTCGAGCCGTTCTTCGACGCCTTCGTCGCGCTCGCCGCGCCGCCCGGCCCGCGCCTGGCCGACAAGCCGGATGGCGAAGAGCTCTTCGTCGACCCGATCGAGACGCCGTTCAGCGCCTACGTCTTCAAGATCCAGGCGAACATGAACCCCAAGCACCGCGACTCGATGGCCTTCGTGCGCATCGTCTCGGGTCGCTTCGAGCGCGACCTGGTGGTCAAGCATCACCGTCTCGGCCGCGAGATCCGCCTGTCGCGCCCGCACAGCCTGGTCGCGCAGGACCGCAACACCGTCGACTACGCCTACCCCGGCGACATCGTCGGCCTGATCAACCCCGGCACCTTCGTCATCGGCGACACCATCTCGCTCAAGGGTGGTTTCGAGCACAAGCCGCTGCCGCAGTTCCAGCCCGAGCTGTTCGCGCGCATCGCGCCCGCTGACCTGACCAAGCGCAAGCCCTTCGACAAGGGTCTCGCCCAGCTCACCGCCGAGGGCACCGTCCAGCAGCTGCGCAGTTGGGACGACGCGCACGCCGAGCCCTTCATCGCCGCCGTCGGTCGCCTGCAGTTCGAGGTGCTGCAGTACCGCCTACGCGAGGAGTACGGCGTCGAGACCCACCTCTCGACGCTGCCCTACGAGTGCAGCGCATGGCTGGTCGGCGATCCCGACACCTTCAAGAAACCGTACTCATCGGCGATCGCCAAGGACGCGCGCGGTCGTCCGGTGGTGCTGTTCACCAGCCCCTGGGACAAGCGCTCGGCGCAGGAGAAGAACCCCGAGCACCGACTCATCGACTACGCGTGACGCTGGGGTGGCTCAGCGCCGAGCGAGCACGGGGCGCCGCCCGTGGCCCGCACCCATCGCGAAATTCCCCGCTCACCGCTTCCGCCCGACCTCCTCCCGCCCCGCGACATGCCGATCCTCTGCCGGCCGCAGCGCCTCGGCCCAGGCGACCACCGCCATCTGCCGCCCACCCGATCCAGCGCGGGATCCCAGAGAAGCCTGCGCTCCATAACGTGCCCTTGGCAGGAGAAGACGACGTCGTCGTCTCGCCAACGCGACAGCCCACACGTTCCATTCCTATTCCGGACCGGTTGGGCCGATCACCTGCGGCCCCGCCGTGCGTGCCTGCGTGTCATGTAGGAAACGTTTTGGCGATCGCTCGGAGTGGGCCCCGCGCCAGTTGACTTCCGCCGCCCCAGGGGACAACGCAGTCGCTGGAGACGCCATGCTCGACAAAACCGCTTTTCTCGCCTCGCTCAAGCACGAGGTGAAGATCATCAAGCACCTCGCCGCCCAGCTGGCGCCCGCCCACCTCGACTATCGGCCGACGCCAGCCCAGCGCTCGACCCTCGAACTGATGCGCTACCTCAGCATCGTCGGCAATGCGACGCTCGGCTATGCCCTGAGCGGCACCTGGGATCACTGGGAAGCCATGGAGAAGCAATCCGCCAGCGTCGACCTCGGGTCGTTCGCCAAGGCCATGGACCGCCAGTACAAGGCGATCGAGAAGGGCCTCGCCGGGCACACCGACGCCAAGCTGCGCAAGCAGCGGACCAAGACCTTCTCGGGCGTCGAGACCACCCTCGGCCACGGCTTGGTCGAGATGGTGCTCAAGACCTTCACCGCCTACCGCATGCAGCTCTTCCTCTATCTGAAAGGCTCCGGCCGCGAAGAGCTCAACACCATGAACCTTTGGGTCGGGATGGACAATATGCCGAGCGCCTAGACGGGGGGCTTGCCACCGCTTGCGGAGCGCTTCATCCTGGGGCTGGAGATATTTCGCCATGCGCACTCTTTCCGCCGTTCTTATACTCGCCGTTGCGGCGATCGCAACCCTTACCGCACACGATCATCACGGGCGTCATCATCGGGGCGTCCATCATTCCAACTACTGTGGCACAGACGGCTGCGGCTCGGACTGCCGCGGCTCCAACTGCGGCCAGCAATCGAACACCGCCGCCATGCGATCCGCGCCGGCGCCCATCGAGGACATGCAGGTGATTCACTTCCTGTTCGACCAGCACAGCCAGGTCACCCGCAGGGTCAACTTCACCGACGACGGCATCGAAGCCATCACCGAATCCGCCGACCCCACCGTGCGCGCGCAGCTACGCAAACACGTGCGCGCCATGAAGCAGCGCCTCGACCAGCGCCAACCCCTGTCTCTTATACACATCTCCGAGCCCACGAGACTAAGGCGAATCTC
>ENA-ORBV01002413-ORBV01002413.1-microbial-mat-metagenome-genome-assembly--contig:-NODE-2413-length-39477-cov-7.256345_pt1 | contig 39477 bp, 39 predicted proteins | sample MGYA00237777_ERZ505514 | MGnify/ENA primary metagenome ERZ505514 (study PRJEB26160, sample SAMN06269048) | microbial mat metagenome | isolation source: Oligotrophic lake microbial mat | place... | reverse complement strand
CGTGGTGGTTCCTGATCGGACACAAAGGCTCCCTTTGATTTGCAAACAAAGTTCTCTTTTCGATTGTAAGCCAACCCCCTTATCCGGACAATTCACCATCTATGGACTGGCAACGATTCCGAACTCACTTTCCCGTTACCGCCCACTGGGCGTTCCTCGATCATGCGGCCGTCGCTGCGCCGCCTGATGTGTGTGCGAACGCACTCGCGGAGTGGGCACACGATAAATCCGTCAACGGCATCACCTCGTATTTGCCCTGGGCCAAACGTGTCGAAGAAACTCGGGCGCGTGCCGGTCGATTGCTGAATGCCGACCCGCTCGACGTCTGCTTCGTCGGCAGCACCACGCAAGGCATCGGCATTATCGCGGAGGGCTTTCCATGGAAGCCGGGCGATAACGTCGTCATCGTGGCCGAGGAATATCCGGCGTCTACGCGCGCCATGTCGTTGAAGTTTCGCTTCGACCAGTTGATGACCAACAGGGCATCGGAGATCACGGGCTTGCGGAACTCGACGAACTCCAGCGCCGGTGTACGACCGGCTGCATCATGTTCAATGGCGATCGACGTGTCGCGGGGAAAATTCAGCAGTCCGGGCAGCTCAAGGCAAAGATTGGAATTTACGTTGTCATCACCCGTCGCAGGAGCCGCCGGGATTGATGCCAGAATATCTCCGACGGGGATTACAACAGGCAGTTTCGTCGACGGATGCCATCCGGCTGCCTTCAGCTGTGACCAGCGAGGAAACGCCGCGGCCCGATCTCGGCTCAAGCGCGCGAGCTCTGTCGCCGCTGAGACACAGGCTTTCCAGCTCGCCATCGCGGCGGATTCTTCGGTAGTCAGCTGCCCCCGCTTCGCCGCGTTCTCTGTCTGAAGCTGCTGCAAAGCCCGTTCAAACTCGGAGCGACCCTGTGTCTGAACACGTGTCAGTTCCGTTCCTCGCCAGAGTTCTGCGGCCGACTGCTGACGCCCCGCCTCCGCCTCGCGGATGGCGAACTGTTCTTCGGACAATTTCGTCTGCCGAGCGACTTGTTCCCTGTGAGTCGCCGTGATGTGACTGATTTGCTCGTCGGCACCAGCCTGCAGTTTCGCGGCATGAATCTCCCGCCGCTGCAGCATCGCCACTCGCCAGGACTCGGCGGACGCATCAATCTTCTTCAGCTCCAGGCGACTCTTCATCAGCCAGTGGTCCGAGGCTGCTTTTGCATTAGCAGAGTGCTGCAGGACTTCTTCAAAGCCGTTGCGCAGCCGGGACTGAACAAGCACCAGCAGGACAGTCACGATCAGGACCGCAGAGCCGAAGCCGATCAGGCAGGCGACGCCAAACCACTCCCAGTCCGGCTTTCCGAGTTCCGGGTTCACGAACTGTGTCAGATCCGCGCGCGCTGCTGTGGCGATGACCGCGGCGACAAAGAAAATCAGCAGGCCGAGTCCCCACAGTCGCCAGCCGACAATCCACTGAGGCAAACTCATCCGTTCCAGATCGTTGGCGGCGACCAGCGCAACGTCGACTTGCTGAACTGCGGTTTCGCGACTGGCTTCGCGGCTTTTGAGTTCAACATCAACTGGCGGGCCTGTCCGTTCTGCGCCGGCATGACAACTGTCGAGGTATTCTGCAACCCGCTCGACACGAGATTCGAGATCGCGGAGCTGTTGTTCGATGAACGTCTGCTGCGTGTGAAAAATCTCACGGGCGCGTTCCGCCTGGCGTACAGGAGCGTCGTCGTTGGCTTCATCACAAACGGACTGCAGCACCCAGAGCTCATTCTGCAGCTTCTGACGACACTCGTTCACTTCCTCGTTCATCCGTGCGCCCAGCTCATCCAGCCGCCGCTCGCGCAGTTCCCTGGCGGCTTCACGCTGAGCGGCGATGTCAATTTCCGACTGATCGAGACGGTCGCGTACTTCGCGGTCGATGCGATCCTGCTCCAGTCGAACCTGATTCTCAGACTGTGCCTTCCTTTTCTGGATGGCCTCGGTTTCCTGCTCGGCGATCTGCTCCGCCTGCCGCCGCACGCGCTGCACGATCTCACGCTCCGCCAGACATCGAGCCCGCAACTGCTCAAGCTCCGAAAACTGTTGCCCGAGGTTCAGCTGTTCAAAGTTCATCACATGACTTTCTGTGCAGTGCAGCTGGATTGGATTCGTTTGACCCCGCAGCCGAGGGCGACCCCGGCATCGCAACACGGCGACCCCGCTCACGTTATCCGTGGAAACGTTTTGTTCCCGAGTCGATCCGGGCGCGTTGTTCCCGGATTTTCCGAACTGCTCCGAATCATCGACAGTGCCCCCGGATTGTCACGATGGACAATCGTTGCCGCCGGCAAAGCAGGTTATGCTTCAGCATAACAATCCTCCGGTTTGGTCGTCGTTTCATCTGACCGCCCGTCAATCGGGCAGCACACGCCATCACGTCTCCTCGTGTGAGTCCGATGCCTGAGGATTATGCTGAAGCATAACCTACTCGATTGGTGAATCGCATGGGGCATTGGAATTTGGTTTCCAGCCTGGTGAACGTCTCGTCGCAGGGCTGCACGTCCGCGACGAGATAAGCCAAGGGTGTGCTGGGAAGATACAGAGCCATCCGGTACGCTGAACCGTGCGCGAACTTCCGCCATCATCGACTCTGTATTCCGGAATCATGACATGGTCCTGAAACACGCTGTGCGATTCTCGTTGTACCTCTGCCTGTCGGTTGTCTTTGTCGTGGCGTTTCACGCAGTGACGATTGCTGAGGATCCGCCGTCTGTTGCTTTGCCGGCCACAGATGATGGCCTTCCGGGTGCCGGACCCATCCGGCGGTACGACTGGTTTACAATTCTCTGGAATGAACGACATTCCGCATGGGCGAAACGTATCGAGCAGGATCAGAAGGCCGTGGTGTTCCTGGGCGATTCAATCACTCAGGGCTGGGGCGATGATGTCAGCGAACATTTCCCGGGGCTGAAGTTCGCCAACCGAGGCATCAGCGGCGACACGACTCGGGGAATGCTGATTCGTCTTGAGCAGGATGTTGTCAAGCTGAATCCGGCGTGCGTTGTCATGCTGATGGGTACCAATGATCTGGAGGAAAAGGCCGAGCCGTCGGTCATCGCCGACAACGTGAAACTGATCGTCGGGCAGCTGAAGAAGCACAATCCGGAGATGCCGATCGTCCTTTGTCAGGTCTTTCCCAGCTCAGAAAGCAAGAACCGTCCGGCAGACCGGATCAAAGAGATCAATCAACTCGTGGCCAAAGCCGTGCGAGGCGATGTGCAGGTGACCGTGCTTGATACATGGACTCTGTTCGCCAACGAAAAGGGCGACGCAAAGGCCGAAGAAATGCCCGATCTGCTGCATCTCAACGAGCTCAGTTACGGGAAATGGGCTGGGGCTTTGCGACCGGTGCTGGCAACACTCGGCCTGCTGGAAACAGACCCAGATCCGTTTGCACCGGAACCCGGCTTCGAAAGTCTGTTCAACGGCGAAGATCTGACTGGCTGGGGGTATCGAGTGACTCCGGAAAAATCCCGCGCAGGCGCCCGCAACTGGATGAAGAGCGACCCGGACGGAGTTGTCTGGCCATTCGTCGACGAGCCCGTCAGCTTCGACGGGAAGAAAGTGACTCCGGAAGGTCGTTACCGCGCCAAGAACGGTCGTTTGGTGGTGTCCACTCCACCGGAAGGCCGCAAGATTCAGCAGCTGTACACAACTCGTGAGTTCCCCGGCAACTTCACTCTGAAGCTGGAATTCCGAGCGACTCCGAACGCCGACAGCGGTGTGTTCATCCGCGAACCTCAGCTGCAGTGCCGCGACTTTCCGCTGGCCGGGCCGTACAAGGATCTGAAGAATTTCAAATCGTCCGACTGGAACGAATTGATCGTCGTCGTGAAGAACGGCGTGGCCCACTGCACCTGCAACGGAGAAGTGATCGAGGCTGCGTTGAAAGTTCCGGACACCGGCCCGATCGGGCTCGAAGGCGACCGTGGTCAGATGGAATATCGACGCATTCGGATTCGCGTTGATTCGAAATAGTGATGCGTGAATCGCTTAATTCCAGCGGGCCGGAACAGGCGACCGAGATCTCGCACAGTCATGGCACTTCATCCACAGGGCGGCGGTTACTCGCAGTTCAGTCGCGGAATACGCGGGAACCTGACAGAATGATGTGAATCCTCGGCGTTCTTTCGCGGACCCGATCAGCAACCAAAATATTCGCCGGCTCCGAACGAACTTGTCCCCAATCGGCAGCTTGAGGCTGCCGATCCCGAACTGTTGACCGTCGATTTTTCAGAGACTCCCCCATGAAACTCTTCCTCGTATTCACCTTCGTGTTTCTGTCCTTGCCCACTGCCGGTGTTTCGGCTCAGGACGATGCTGCGAATCCTCCGGCCGCTGATGAATCTGCCGTCACACCGGAGAATTCGGCAACAGAGCTGTCGAAAGACGAACCGTCATCGACGGAAACAACCGCATCTGACGTGAAGGACAAGGCAAAGGAACTGGCCGCAAAGACCGAATCAACGGTCGATGATATTGCTGGATCCATCGACCAGAACGAAACCGCGAAGAAAGCCGCGGAGGGCCTGCTCGGGCCGATTTACACACTTGCTGAGAAACTCTCTTTTTCGAGTTTTCACTGGCTGGCATTCGGACTGATGTCTGCCGGTGTGGTCAGCTTTGCTCTGCAGTTGGTGCTGGGAAAGCTGGTCGTGCTGTTCAAAGGCAGTATCAATGTCCGCGAAATCCTGTCAGACACGATCGGTCTGATCATCAGCCTCGTGGGCTTGGTTCTGACAACTCAGGCTGCGGCTGAGAATTCCGATTTCACTCACAGCCCGGCTGCTGTTCTTTCCGCAGCCGTCTTCGGCGCGGTTGTCGGCATCGTACTCTACCGTTGGGGCCAGGCCCAGGAAGTCCGTGCCGTCGCCGGTCAGCGTGCCACGATTCCATCATCGAAGAAACTGTAGCTCAGGCGTCTCGCCGGTGAGTTCTGGCCGGTCGAAGTTTGCCGGCCTTCTGCGATGTGTTTTTATCCCATGAATGCATCAGCGCATCAGCAGCACAAACAGTCCCGTGAAGACCGCCAACTCCAGAATCGCGGCGAACGACCACATCAGCAACCGCCTCCGTTGCTGCGGCGATGACGGAAGTTCCCCGCCGCTTGTCTTTGTCAGCGCGTTCGCCGCTTCGAGGAGGACCACCAGGATCAGCGGCGGAAAGAACAGGCTGAGCAGCATGCCGTTGCGAGTTCTCCGAATGGCCAGTTCAGCAGAGTCATGCGCCGGCGATGTCGCAATTGCCGCGATGGCCGGAGGCGCATATGGATTCGGGTCGATGTCCGGCAGCACAAGGCCGGCGCCCTCCGATGAGGGCGAGGTCAGAACCGCCGTTTCGGGCTCATGCTCACTGTCCTCGTCGACTGACCACGACTTACCGCAGGACCAGCAGGCATCGAATTCTGCGCCGTTGATTTCACCGCAACCGGAACATTTCCAGTCAGCATTCCTGGAAGGACGTGCATCGGCCAGTTCTTTCAGCAGCTGTCGAGCCCGCTGTGCCTGCCGAGACGGTACAACCAGCTCGATCTTGCGAACGGCCAGACCGACATTGAGAGTGTCGCCGACGGTGTCGCCGATGACGGCGGCTTCGGTTTCGCCATCGCCAAGGCGCTCGCCGAGGCCGGCGCCAGCGTCTGCGTCGGTACCTGGCCGCCGGCGATGAACATCTTCCTCGGACTGCTGGAGCGGGGGAAGATGGACGCCTCGCTGATGCTGCCCGACGGACAGAAGATGGCCTTCGAGAAGATCTATCCGCTCGACGCGATGTTCGATGTGCTGGACGACGCCCCCGCCGAGATCCGGGAAAACAAGCGCTACAAGGAACGGGGTGACTTCAGCATTGCCGGCGTCGCCGCCTCGCTCGCCGCCGACTTCGGCCTCCAGCCGCTCGACATTCTGGTCCACAGCCTGGCCAACGGCCCCGAGGTCAAGAAGCCGCTGATCGACACCAGCCGGGCCGGCTATCTCGCCGCGGTGAGCGCCAGCGCCTACTCCCTGGTCTCCATGGTCCGGACCCTCGGCCCGATGATGCGGCCCGGCGCCAGCGTCCTCTCGCTGACGTTCATGGCGGGGGAGCGCGTCGTCCCCGGGTACGGCGGCGGGATGTCGAGCGCCAAGGCGGCGCTGGAGGCCGACACCCGCACTCTGGCCTATGAAGCGGGTCGCCGCCACGGGATCCGGGTGAATACGATTTCCGCAGGACCCTACGCCTCACGCGCGGCGACCGCCATTGGCTTCATCGAGACGATGCTCCGCTACCACCGCATCAACTCGCCGCTGCCTCGGGACCTCGAGGCCGCCGAGGTCGGCCACACCGCCGCCTTCCTCGCCAGCCCACTCGCCGGCGCCATCACCGGCTCGACGGTCTACGTCGACAACGGCTACCACGCGATGGGCATGGCGGTCGACCCGGCGGCGCTGGGCATTTCCACCGGAACATGACCCGCTACTTCGGCACCATCGCGGCGCTCTCGGCGTTCATCGCCGTGGCGGCAGGTGCGTTCGGCGCCCACGCGCTCAAGGAACGGCTGGGTCCCGACCTGCTCACCATCTTCGAAACCGCGGCGCGCTACCAGATGTACCACGCCCTGGCGCTCTTCATCGCGGCCTGGCTGGCGATGCAGGAGCCGTGCATCTGGGCGGTGCGGGCCGGCTGGTGCTTCATCCTCGGCACGGCGCTCTTCTCCGGCAGTCTCTACGCCCTCGCTCTCTCCGGCGTGCGTGGCCTCGGCGCGATCACACCATTGGGCGGTGTCGCCCTTCTGGCAGGGTGGATCTGCCTCGCGCTCGCCGCCCGGCCGCGCTGACCTTATGCAGCCTGCGACGCTCGCCTATCAGACCCTGCTGCAGCGGGTCGATCGCTGGTTCGAGCAGATCGCTGAACGCCACCCCGGGGTGATCCCCTGCCGCTCCGGCTGTTCAGCGTGCTGTCATGGCCCCTTCGACATCTCCACCGCCGACGTGCTGCTTTTACAGGAGGGCCTGGCCCTGCTGCCGCCGGCCGAGCGCGCGGCGGCGCGGGATCGCGCGGAAGCGATCATGGAGCAGATGCAGCAGATCGAACCGGGCTGGCAGGCTCCCTTCGACGTCCGTGCCTTGGGCGAAGACCGTTTCGATGCGCTGACCGATGCCCTGGCCGCGGAACCGTGCCCGCTGCTCGACGCGGCCGGCCGCTGCCAGGTCTACGCCCACCGCCCCATCGTCTGTCGGCTGATCGGTCTGCCGATGGTGAGCGCCGAGGGCAACGTGCTGGAAAATGCCTGCCCGATTCAGGAGGATTTTCCGGCGTATGCCGCGCTGGACCCGCAGCTGTTTGACCTGGAGTCGCTGGAAGCGGTGGAAAAGTCCTGCCTGGGCACCGCCGCCGAGGCGCTCCTGGGCGATTCGTCGGATGCGGGCTTCGAGACCGTGATCGCGGCGGTGGTGGCGCAGCCGTAGGGTAGCGGGCGGCCTCCGCGCCGCCCCCAGTCAGCGATGGGTAGATGACATAAGGGCCGCATACATGCGGCCCTTACGATATGGTGGGCGGCCCGTCGTGGCGGCATGTATGCCGCCGCGATGGGCCGCCTGATCTACTTGAGGGGATTCGCCGTCGGATGCACCTGGTAGAGATAGCTGAAGATGATAAGCAGCGCGACGACGATGAAGGCGGCGAGTGCCAGTGAGAATCCGAAGACCCCAGAGAGCAGCTTCCCATCGGACTTCAGGTGCATGTAGAACATCGCCACCAGCGCGAACTTGATGGCGGAGAGGATGAGCAGCACCTCATTGACGACGGGTTCGAGCACCGTGGCCAAGCCCGCCGGGCTGTGGCGGTGCACGATGTCATAGGACCAGACCTCGAGCGCCGTCAGGGCAAAAAGCACCAGGGCGATCTTGGTGTAGGTCTGCCAGGTCGGGTGGCTGTGCTCGGCGTGCTCGGCGTGAACGGCAGCGTCCATGGGTCAGGGCTCAGCGGATGAGGTAGACGACTGGGAAGATCACGATCCAGACCACGTCGACAAAGTGCCAGTAGAGCGCGGCCATCTCCAGATTCAGCGCCTTTTCCGGCGGCAACTTGCCGCGCAGCGCCACGACCAGCACGGAGATGAGCCAGACCAGGCCGAGCGTCACGTGAGTGCCGTGGAACCCGGTGAGGGTGAAGAAGCTCGACGAGAAGAGATTCGTCGTGTACCCCATCCCGCGGTGATAGAAGTGGTTGAACTCGTACACCTGCATGCCGACGAAGAACACGCCGCAGAAGATGGTGGCGCAGAGCCACCCGATCAGCTGCTTGCGGTTGCCCTTCTGCGCGCCGTTGAGCGCGAGCACGACGAAGAACGAACTGAACAGCAGCAGCGCCGTGCCGAAGGTGACCAGCGCAATCTCCAGCATCGGCTCCTGGGCCACACCCTTGAGCATCCACTCGGCGTGCGGCTTGGGACCGACCAGATCGCGGCCCTTGTAGACCAGATAGACACCGATCAGCGAGGCGAAGAACATGCACTCGGACCCGATGAAGGTCCAGATCGCCAGCTTCCGGTTGTCGAGCCCGGTGGAGGTATAGTGGTGCTCGTCGACGTGCGCGTGTTCGGACACGGATCTATCTCCAAGTTCGCGGCAGCTAAGAGCCGATAGCCGTTAGCCGTTGGCCGTTAGCTCACGGCCGCCCATCGGATGCGAAACACTTGTACCGGACACTTTCACTTCCCCCGCCAATGGCCAACGGCTAACGGCCAACGGCTCAATTCACCCCGCCGGCTCGAAGGCCCAGCTGAAGATGCCGTACAGCATGATCACGACGCCGACGACATGCACCCAGAGGTGCGATCCGCCGATGAAGCCGCCCAGCGCCACCGTGACACCAATCGCGGCGATGAGCGGATAGTAGGACGGGTTCGGCATGTGAATTCCGGCCCCGCTCTCCCGGACCGGCTCCGGCAGACCGCCGCCGGCCTGCCGCTTCATCTCCCACAGCGCGTCCCGGCCATGCACCGTCGGAACCTTGGCAAAATTGAATTCCGGCGGGGGCGAGGGAATCGACCACTCGAGTGTGGCGCCATTCCACGGATCGGCGCCCACCGGCGGCTGGGTGCCGCGCCAGGTCTTGAGGATGTTGTAGATGAACACCAGGAACGCGGCCATCAGCACGAAGCTACCCGCGGTCTCGATCTTGTTCAGCAGCTCGAAGTTCGATTCCGGGCTGTAGGTGTATACCCGCCGGGGCATGCCCTGCAGCCCGACGATGTGCATCGGGAAGAAGGTCAGGTTGAACCCGATCAGGGTCAGCCAGAAGTGCACCTTCCCCAGCGACTCGTCCAGCAGCTTGCCGAACATCTTGGGGTACCAGAAGTAGGCGCCGCCGGAAATCGCGAAGATCGAGCCGCCGAACAGCACGTAATGGAAGTGGGCGACGATGAAGTAGGTGTCGGTCTGCTGCAGGTCGGCCGGCGGCGAGGAGTGCATGACGCCGGACAGCCCGCCCATGATGAACATGGCGATGAAACCGAGGCAGAAGAGCATTGGCGTCTTGAACTCGATCCGCCCACCCCAGACCGTCCCGATCCAGTTGAAGATCTTCACCCCGGTCGGGATGGCGATGATCATCGTGGTGAGGGCGAAGAAGGCGTCGGCAAACGGCCCCATGCCGGTGGAGAACATGTGATGGGCCCACACCCCGAAACCGACAAAGGCGATGAACGCGCCGGAGAAGACCATCGCCGCGTAGCCGAACAGCGGCTTGCGGGAGAAGACCGGCAATATCTCCGACACGATCCCGAACGAGGGCAGGATCAGGATGTACACCTCGGGGTGGCCGAACAGCCAGAAGAGGTGCTGCCACAGGATCGGGTCGCCGCCGCCGGAGGGCACGAAGAAATGAGTGCCGAAGCTCCGGTCGATCATCAGCAGGATCAGCGCGACGGTGATGATCGGGAAGGACAGCAGCAGCAGGATCTGGGTGATGAAGCTCATCCACACGAACATCGGCATGTGCATCATCTTCATGCCCGGGGCGCGCATGTTGATGATGGTCACGAAGAAGTTCACCGCCGCCGCCAGCGAGGCGATGCCCAGGATCTGCAGGCCGACGGTCCAGAAGTCGATGTTCATCCCGGGCGAGAACTGCTTGCTCGTCTGGTTGGCGTAGCCGAACCAGCCGCCGTTCGGTGCCGCGTTGAGCAGCCAGCTCGAGTTCATGAGCAGGCCACCCAGCAGGAACACCCAGTAGCTGAAGGCGTTGAGCCGGGGAAAGGCCACATCCCGCGCGCCGAGCTGCAGCGGGATGAGGAAGTTGAAGAACATCGCCGAGAGCGGCATCACGGCGAGGAAGATCATCGTGGTGCCGTGCATCGTGAACAGCTGATTGTAGGTCTCGGGGCCGATCAGCGTGTTGTTCGGCGAGGAGAGCTGGATCCGGATGAGCATCGCCTCGATGCCGCCCATCAGGAAGAACAGGAAAGCGGTGGCGCCGTAGAGGATGCCGATCCGTTTATGGTCGACCGTGGTGATCCAGCTCCACAGCCCGGTGGGGCTGGGGGTGTGGCTCGGCGCGTGCGGGAGTGCGGTGGTGGCCATGGCGTTATCCCTATTGATTGGCGCGAAGGTACGCCACCAGGGCGTGGGTTTCGTCATCCGTGAGGCCGAGGTTCGGCATCAGGACGCCCTTCTTCCAGGCCTGCGGATTCTGGATCCACTTGGCCAGGTTCTCGTCGGTATTCTCCAGCGTGCCGGCGGCGATATGACTCCGGCTGCCGACGTGATGCAGATTCGGCCCAATGAGCGGGAGTGCCGGATACATCGAGTGACAGCCGCTGCAGGCCTTCGCGGCGAACAGCCCCTGCCCCTGCTTGACCAGCGCATTCGCGGTGGAGTCGGCCACGAAATCCCTGGGCGGCGCGTTGAAGTTCGCGGCCCAGGCGTCAAAGGCCGGCCCGTCCAGCGATACGATGCGATAGGCCATCCGGCCATGCTGGATGCCGCAGAATTCGGTGCACTGCGCCGGGAAGTTGCCGGTCACTTCCGCCTTGAACCAGAGATTGTTGTAGCGATTGGGAAAGACATCCCGCTTGCCGGCGAACTGCGGCAGCCAGAACGAATGCAGCACGTCCACCGTGGTCATTTCCAGGTTGACCGTGCGGCCCATCGGGATCTTGAGTTCGCTCGCCGTCGTGATGCCGAGCTGGGGATAGCGGAACTCCCACCACCACTGGTGACCAATCACCTCGACCTGCAGGACGTCGTCGCCCACCGGCTTGGCCGCGGTCTTGAAGATGGTGCGGACCGTCGGCACCGCGATCATCGCCAGGATGAAGGCAGGGATGATCGTCCAGACGATCTCGAGTGTCGTGTTGCCGTGAGTCTGGACCGGCTCGGGTGCGTCAGGCCGGCTGCGGAACTTCCAGATGGCGATCAGGAGCGCCCCCTCCACCAGCACGAAGACCACGAGCGCCCACCACAGCGTCAGGCGGAAAAGATGGTCTTGATCACGGGCGGTGTTGGCGCGCGGGAGCAGCGTCGTCTGCGGATACTGCTCCGGCGCACAGGCCGCGAGCAGCAGCAGAACACCGAGCGTCAGGGCCGGAATCCAGCGAAGCAGGCGCCGGCTGGGCACGGACAGATTGGGCATCAGTGGGGTCGCCCTGTCAGCGGGAATGGTCGGGGGCGCAATGAAGCGCGCTGAGAATAGTGATTCAGCATCAAAGCGTCAAGGAATTTGGCCGGGGAAGCAACTCTAAGGTATCGCCTTGCGGGAAGGCTGCCAAGCGGTGCGCCCTCCGGGGACTGGCGTAGATTGCCGACTCCCTTCCCAGCCTCTCGTACCCGGCACCGGCCACGAGGTGCCCCACACCACGGAGCTGCCTGCATGAGCCCTGAACAGCGTCGCCTCCTGGTCACCCAGTATGCCACCGGACCGGAGCGCTTCGAGGCTGCCCTCGCCACCGTGCCGGCCGCCGCCCTCCAGTGGCGGCCCGGCCCCGGCCGCTGGAGCGTGCACGAGATCATCGTGCACTGCGCCGACAGCGAGACCAACGCCCACATGCGGCTCAGGTATCTCCTCGCCGAGCCCGACCCCCTGATCCTGGGCTACAATCAGGACGACTGGGCCATCGAGCTCGACTACCACGCCCATCCCCTCCCCCTGGCCCTCGCCACCATTCGCGCGGTCCGGGCCAACACCGTTCCCCTGCTGCAGCGGCTGACCGAAGCCCAGTGGCAGCGGACCGGCCGGCATACCGAGAATCCCACCTTCGGCGTCGAACCCTGGCTCGAGGCCTACGGCGTGCACCTCGACGTGCATGTGCGACAGATCGCCCGGAACATGGAGGCGTGGGGCAAGCAATGACGCGGGAGGGCGGAGCCATGGCTCCGCCCTCGCTGATCTGCAAACGTGCCAACCAGGGGCGGAGCAATGGCTCCGCCCCTACCCCAATCATCGGTGTCATCGCACCTCGATGTCGAACGCCACCGCCTCCCCTGCCACATCGAAGCTGTAGTGCCACCACTCCTGCTCGTACTGCCGGAAGCCCTCCTCCTCCATCACCCGGCGCAGCAGCTGGCGATAGCGCAACGTCCGACCGGTCGCACTGCCGAAGTGGGCCGCATCGGAGAAGGTATCGTACGCCGTACCCATGAAGACCTCGCGCCCGGCCATCGACCAGTCCACCAGGGTCAGGTCCACCGCGAGCCCGAGATTGTGCCGGCTGTGGCTCGCGATATACCCGTCCCGGATCAGCTGTACCTGCCCGCTGCGGCGAGCCCACTCCACCATGCCGAGCGTGGCCCGCACCGGCCGATAGCCATCGAACACCTTGAGTCCCATCCCGCCGGTCTTCAGCCGGCGCTGCACCCGCGCCAGCGCCTCGGCGGCCTCACGACGGAGCAGGACGCGATTGGCGAAATAGCCCGGCAGTACCGCGCCGGTGAAATTGTTGCTGGTCGCGTACCGTGCCTCGACAATGATCGTGCTGTCGAGCTGCCGCACATCAACCAGCAGCCGCCGCGCGACGGAGTCCGCCGCCACCGCCGGTGCCCCGGCGTCCGGCGTCTGGCAGGCCGCTCCCCTGACATCCGTACTGCCGAGCAACCCGACCAGCCCGAGCATCAAGTAGGTCAATCGCGTCATCGTCACGATCTATAAAGGAAAGGGAGTCCGCTACCGCGCCCATCGCGCCCTGAAACTAGCGCTGGAAAACCAAGCTGCACAACCACTTACGCTAAACCTATGGCCTCCTCCGAGTTTCGGCGCTATTGTTGTGGTCGCTATCTCAGAACGCCTCGGGCAACCGCGATCCAGCAGCCCGGGCCGTTTCCTTTTTTGTGAGCGATTCATGTTGCGTGAAATGCGCGCGAAGCTGGGCGCCGAGATCGGACAGCTCAGTCACGAACTGAACATCGTGATCCCCCAGGCCATCGCCACTGCCGTAGAGCTGGGCGACCTGCGGGAGAATTCGGAATACAAGGCCGCTCTCGAACGCCAGCAGTTCGTGCAGGCCCGGCTGCAGCAGCTGCACCAGCGCCTGGCCCAGGTCTCCCAGCTCTCCAGCGCCGAGACGCCGGCCGGCGAAGTGGGGCTCGGCTCAAGTGTGCGCGTGCTCGACCTCGACACCAAGATCGAAGAGGGCTTCCTCGTCGTCCTTGCCGAGATGATGGATCTCGACGAAGAGAACACCGAGGCCGCGGGTCATATCTCGCTCGCCTCGCCGCTGGGACGCGCCCTCAAGGGCCGCAAGGTCGGCGAAGATGTCGACCTTCGTCTGCCCCACGGCAAGCGCCGGCTGCGGGTGCTCAAGATTGTCCAGGAACCGGTGGCAGCGGAGGATCGGCGATGAACGAGTTCCCCCGTAAACAGCTGCTGATCGTCGGGGACCGGGTCCTGGTCGAGCCGGAAGAGGGCGAGGACCGGACCCGTGTCGGCCTGTACCTCCCGGCCACCGCCGTCGATGCCCAGCCGGTGCAAAGTGGACTGGTGATCGCCGTCGGACCGGGGGAGCCGGCCCCCGACCTGGCCTCGATGGTGGACGACGAGCCGTGGAAGGTCGGCGAGCGCCAGATGCGGTGGCGCCCGATGCAGTCCCGGGTCGGCGACCACGCGATCTTCTTTCGCAAGGCTGCGGTCGAGATCACCTTTGAGGAGAAGAAGTACCTGGTCGTTCCGCAGGGCGCGATCCTGGCGCTGGTGCGGGAGGATCTGCCGATTTAGTGTAGGAGGTAGTGGCGAGCCTCCCTGCCCGCCATGTGCAATCGGCCCGACCTACCCCTCACCTGATCTCACGATGCCGCTCACCCGCTTCCCCGACCACGAAGACAAGCGGGTCTTCCTCTCGACGGTGCCGTCGCTCAACCTGCCGCCCGCCCCCGCGGCGTTCAGCGACCGGGTCTTTGTGGTCGTCCTCTGGCTGGATGAGGACACCCCCTCCCTGCAGGAACTCAACCAGGAATTCGCCCTCTCCCTGATCGAAAAGGGCGGCCTCACGATTGTGCTCGGCGGCAGCGGCGCGGAGGCGGCGGCGGCCATTTTCGACGAGGCCGCGGCGGAGACGACGCATGCCGAGCGGGAGGATGAGGCCATCGTGCTGTGGACCGATCCCGCGGGCACGCTGGACGACGTGCTCTTCACTGCAGCCGAAGACGCGATGCCCCCCGATGCCTTTGCCGGCGATCCGTGGGACATCATTGTCTGGGCCAAGAGCGCCGACCCGATGGTGCCCGCCCTGCGCAAGGCGCTCGGCACCCTCGGGGCGATGATCGATGAGCGCTACGAGCTGGGCGGTGAGGACGATGTCTAAGCCTGCCGGACGGGCCGAACTGAGCGAACGGGCCCGCAGCCTGCGCACTGTCATGTGGATCCTGCTCGCCTTCACCGTGATCCTGATGCTGCTCGGCTTCGGCGGCACCAAGGGCTGGGTCCCGGTCAACATCGGCATCAGTGCCCTGATCCTCTCGTTCGCCACGGCGCTGGCGGCCGGCTGGCTCGCCGCCAAGGCGCATGCCCGGGCGATCGCGGATCGGGAAAAGCAGAGCCACGGGACGATGATCGTGGCCATCGCGGCCCAGCTGGGCCAGCAGGATGACGAGAGTCTGCGGAAGATGCAGACCCGGGGCGGCCCGGCGGGCGAGGCGGCCGGCCTGATCCTCCTCGGGCGCCAGGAGCGTGCGCCACGCGCTTCACGCGCACAGCCATAGGAGAGACGGGTGACCCGCCGCCGCGACCTCCTGCTTCGGGCCATGCGGCTCAGGTGCCCGGCCTGCGGCGGCGGCCCGGTCTTCGTTTCGTGGGTGCGGATGTGTCCAAGCTGCCCGAGCTGCGGCATCCAGTACGACCGGGAGCCCGAGGGAGGCTACTGGGTGGGCTCCAACACGATCAATCTCTTCGCGACGGAAGCGGCCTTCGTGCTGACGTTCGTGGGGGTACTGATCCGGACCTGGCCGACGCCGCCGTGGGACCTGCTGCTTTGGGGCGGCGTGCTGCTGATGGTCGGCTTCCCGGTCCTCTTCTATCCCTTTTCCAAGACGCTGTTCATCGCCGTGGACCTGATGTTCCGGCCCCAGGAACCACGCGACTTCGAGAAGCCCGTCGAGCGCGCGCCGACGGTGACGAGAAAGCGGTGAGACCACCGACCCATACTGCTTTTCGCAGTGCGTGACGCCCGGTGCGCTACCGACCGTTGAGATGGCGCTCCCTGACAGGTGCAACTTTCACTCATGAGTGCGCGACCAGGGCGACGGGAACGTTCGCTTCGCGCTCCGGGGTTTCCCGCTCCGCCCGGCTGAGCTCCCACTCCTTCCACAGGGAGTAGACCGCCGGTATCACGACCAGCGTGAGCACGGTGCTGCTCACCATGCCGCCGATCATGGGAGCCGCGATCCGGCGCATGACGCTCGATCCGGCCCCGGAGCCCCACAACATCGGGAGCAGACCGGCGATGATGGCGGTCACGGTCATCATCTTGGGGCGGACCCGCTCTACGGCGCCCTCCATGACCGCATCGTAGAGCCCGCGGAGTGAGTGCCGGCCGGCGACCCGTTGGGCCTCCCAGGCATGGTCGAGATAGATCAGCATGACGACCCCGGTCTCGGCAGCCACTCCGGCCAGGGCGATGAACCCGATCGCCACCGCGACCGACCAGTTGTAGCCGAGCGCCCAGAGGAACCAGATCCCCCCCACCAGCGCGAACGGCAGCGAGAGCATGACGATGAGGCTCTCCCCGACGCTTCTGAAGTTGAAGTAGAGCAGCAGAAAAATGATCGCGAGGGTCGCGGGGATGACGAGCTTGAGCTTGGCCGCTGCCCGCTGCATGTACTCGTACTGCCCGCTCCACGCGATGCGATACCCGGCGGGCATGGGCACCATCTGCGCCACAATGCGCTGTGCCTCCGCCACGTAGCTGCCGATGTCGCGGCCGACCACATCGACGTACACCCAGGCAGTGGGCACGGCATCCTCGGTCCGGACCACCATCGGGCCCCCCACCTGGCGGATGGTGGCCACCTGACCGAGGGGGACATAGGCCTCGCGCGTACTCGTGAGGCTCGCGGCCCCGCCACCCATCCCGGCACCGCCGCCCCCTTGGGCGCCCGCAACGTGGGCCACCGGTACCAGCACCGCGGCGAGGCGCTCCGGGGTATTCCGGAGCTCCTGCGGGTAGCGGATCCTGACGCCGTAGCGTTCCCGGCCCTCCACGGTCTGGGTGACGGTCATCCCTCCGACCGCGGTCGCGATCACCGTCTGGACGTCACCCACATTCAGACCGTGACGGGCGGCTGCCACCCGGTCGATGTCGATGTCCAGGTAGTAGCCGGACACGGCGCGCTCGGCGAACGCGCTGCGGGTACCCGGCACCGCCTGGACCGCTTGCTCCACCGCCTTCCCCAGCCGCTCGAGTTCCGCGAGGTCCGGCCCGAACAGCTTGATGCCGACCGGGGTCCTTATGCCGGTCGCGAGCATGTCGATCCGGCCCTTGATGGGCATCGTCCAGGCGTTGGTGATCCCCGGGAGCCGGACCGCCGAATCCATCTCGGCGACCAGCCGGTCGTAGGTCATGCCGGGACGCCATTCGCGCTCCGGCTTGAGGCTGATGGTGGTCTCGATCATGTCGAGCCCCGCGGGATCGGTGGCGGTCCCGGCGCGCCCCGCCTTGCCCCAGGCATGGTCCACTTCCGGGAATGTCTTCAGTATCGCGTCCTGGATCCGGAGGATCTCCCGCGCGCGCGCCACACTGACCCCGGGCAGCGTGGTGGGCATGAAGAGGATCGTCCCCTCATTGAGCGGCGGCATGAACTCGCTGCCGATCCTCTTCCACGGGAGCCAGGTGAGGATCAGCACCACCAGAGCCGCCCAGATGACCGGCCAGCGGTGTCGCAGCACCAGCCGGATCACCGGGCCGTAGAGCCAGATCAGCGCACGGTTGACCGGGTTGGCCCGTTCGCGGTAGAGGGTTCCGCGAATAAAGAATCCCATCGTGACCGGCACCAGGGTCACCGACAGCAGGCTGGCGGCGGCCATGGCGAAGGTCTTGGTGAAGGCGAGCGGCTTGAATAACCGTCCTTCCTGGCCCTCCAGGGTGAAGACCGGCAGAAAGGACACTGTGATGATCAGGAGAGAGACGAAGAGCGCCGGTCCCACCTCCCGGGCCGACTCCACCACGACCCGCCAGCGTTCGGACTGGCTCAGGACCGAGGTATCCAGGCGCGGGCCGGCGCGGGGCCGGCCCAGGCCCGCATCACGGGCATCGATCGCGCGTTCCATGTGCTTGTGCATGTTCTCGATCATGACGATCGCGGCGTCGATCATCGCCCCGATGGCGATGGCGATGCCACCCAGCGACATGATGTCCGCGCCCACGTTCACTCCCCGCATCGCGATGAACGCCATGAGGATGCCGATGGGCAGGGTCAGAATCGCGACGAGCGCGGACCGGGCGTGCAGCAGAAAGACGACGCAGACCAGCGCGATGATGAGGCTCTCTTCCAGCAGCTTGACACGGAGATTCCCGATCGCGCGTTCGATGAGATCACTCCGGTCGTACACCGGCGTGATGACGACGCCTGACGGGAGCGCGCCCTGGATCTCGACCAGCTTGGCCTTCACCTTGGCGATGGTCGCGAGCGCGTTCTCGCCGAAACGCATGATCACGATCCCGCCGACCGCATCGCCGCGTCCATCCAGCTCCGCGATGCCGCGCCGTACCGCGGGGCCGATCGCGACCCGGCCGAGTTCCGCCACCCGGATCGGCGTGGCGTTCGCGGTCGCCCCGACCACGACATTCTCGATGTCACTGATGGACTTGAGGTAACCCAGCACCCGGACCATGTATTCCCGCTCGGACAGCTCCATCACCATGGCGCCGACGTCCGAGTTGGCATTCTGGATGGCGGCCATGACCCGCGTGATCGGGATGTTGTAGGCCAGCAACTTGGCGGGATCCAGGTCGATCTGATACTGCTTCTCGAAGCCGCCGACGGTGGCGACTTCCGAGACGCCCGGCACCGCCGTGAGTGCGTAGCGCAGGTTCCAGTCCTGGATCCCGCGCAGCTCCGCGAGTGTCAGGCGGCCGGTCGTGTCTTCAAGCGCGTACTGAAAAACCCAGCCCAGGCCGGTCGCATCGGGCCCCAGAGTCGGGGTCACACTGGCAGGGAGTTTTCCCTTGATCCCGTTCAGGTACTCCAGCACGCGGGAGCGGGCCCAGTAGAGATCGGTGCCGTCCTCGAAGATGATGTAGACGAACGACACGCCGAAGAAGGAATACCCGCGCACGGTCCGGGACCCGGGGACCTTGAGCATCTCCGCCGCGATCGGATAGGTGACCTGGTCTTCCACGATGCGCGGGGCCTGCTCGTTGAACTCGGCCTGCACGATGACCTGGACATCGCTCAGGTCCGGCAGCGCCTCGAGCGGGGTCCGCTTGAGCGCCACGATGCCGGCGAATACTGCAGCCACCGCGCCGAGGAGCACGATCAGGCGATTGGCGACCGACCACTCGATGAGTTTCCGGAGCATCGCCGCCTACTCCCGTCTGGCGGAATCGCCGCCCGTGGACATTCCGGGCATGTCCTGCATCTCCGTCGCCGTGTCGGCGGGCGCCGCACGAAGCGGTGCAACCGGAACCTGATCGCCGCCGGGTGGCTTCGCGGGTGTCGGTACGTCCATGCCGGGCATGCTCGCCATGCCCCCCAGCGCCGATCCCAGATTGGATTCCGCATCCACCAGAAACGTGGCCGAGGCCACGACCGTTTCGCCTTCTCGCAGACCGCTCATGATCTCAATCCGATCATCCGTGGCCCGCCCCGAAACGACCTCACGCGGCGTCAGGGTTCCAGCGGTGTCCCGCACGAAGACCAGGGTTCGCTTCCCGGTCACCAGCACCGCAGAGCGCGGCACGTTGACCACCCGTTCGGTCGCGGCCGAGAAGTGAAACGTGGCATACATGCCCGGCATAAGCCGGCGATCCGGATTTGCCATCTCGACGCGCACCCGCGCAGTCCGTGTCTCCGGGTTGAGCGTGGGATACACGTAGCTGACGCGACCCGACCGTTCCTCGCCGGGCAGGGCCGGAAACTCCGCAGTGACCCGCTGACCGACGCGAACCGCCGGCAAGTCGGGCTCGAAGACCTCCCCTTCGATCCATACCCGGCTCAAGTCCACGATTTTGTAGACGACCTCGCCGGCCATCAGTCGCTGCCCCGCGAGCACCGACTTCTCGACCACGACCCCGGAGACCGGTGAGCGGAGCGTGACGGTGCGTTGAATCGTCCCGCTCCGGAGCACCTCCGCGACGACCTCCGGTGGAACCTCCCAGTACAGCAGGCGGGTGCGGGCAGATTCCAGCAGCGAGGCCGCCCCCTCGACGGCGTCCGGCGTGCCGCCCGCGACCTGCTCGGCGAGCCCCCGGGCCAGAAGCATCTCCTGCTGGGTGGTCACCAACAGCGGTGAGTAGATCGCGAACAACGGCTGACCCCGCGCCACCGGCTGGCCGGTGGCGTTGACGTAGAGCTCCTCGACATAGCCATCGATCCGCGGCACGATCTGCGTCACGCGGGTTTCGTCGTACGTCACCTGCGCGACCGTCCGGACCAGCCGATCCAGGGACGACCGTTCGACCGTGGTGAAGGTGACGCCGATACGGCGGCGGTCGGTGTCGGAGAGCAAGACCGGCATTGCCGAGTCGGCCGCTGGCGCCGCTGCATGGTCATGCCCCCCCGCCGCGGCCCGTTCCGGGCCGGCCCGGTCACTACCGAAGTAGACCGCCAGTGCAATGGCGACGAGGCCGATGCCGCCGCCGAGCGCCATCAGCCACCGGCGGGCACCGGTGGAGCGCTGGCCGAATGGCGTTTCCCGGGCTTCGGCGTCCGCGGACTGGTTCATTGTGGCTCCGTCTCGCTGTTCTGGATTCGGTCTGGGTCGAGGAGTTCGGTGCCAGCAAGCATCTCCAACTCCGCCCAGCTCTGCCCTTCGGTGGCCGCCAAGCGATAGAGTTCCTGCTGGTACCGATTGACGGTCATCTGCGCGTCCAGCAGGGTCATCAGGTTGATGTCGCCCACCTGGTACGCCGCGAGGGACGAGGTGACGGTGACACGCGCCTGGGGGAGGAGCGTCTTCCGATAGAGGTCCCGGAGTTGCCGTGCCTGACGGAGGTCGGCGTAGGCTACACCCACGCGGCCTCGAGTGTCTGCCTCCATGGCGGCGAGGTCCGCAGCGGCCATGTCGCGCATGGCCTGGGTCTCCTGCCGCATCTGGAGCTGCCGGCGCCCGGCGAAAACCGGCAAGTTGAACCCGAACATGAAACTCGCCATCCGGTCGGTGCGCCCGCCCGTCATCGGCCGCTGCCCGTAGATGACACCGAACTGCAGGTCGGGCCAGATCTCCCGGCGGGCCAGCGCCCGAGCAGCCTCCGCCGCGCGGACATCCTGCTGTCCTGCCTCGAGCATCGGGCGATGCCCCAGCGCCAGCGCGACCAGCGAATCAAGATCCGGCAATCGGGCCGGTAAGACGGGGAGCTGGGCTTCGCCGACGGTCGAGTCCGGAGCGCGGTCGAGGAGGGCGTTCAGACGGGCAATCAGCGCGTCCCGCATGGCGCGCATCCGCAGGATCTCTTCCGTCATCCGGTTGATCTCGACCTGGGTCCGGAGGACATCGGGCTGGCGCCCCTCACCGACCGCGTACATCCGCTGGGCGGTAGTGGCGATGTCCCGGAGGAGCTGTTGCGTGGTGAGCGCCACCAGGATGGACCGCTCAGTGGCATAGATCTCGTAGTAGATCATGGCCGCCTGACTGCGGAGCTCCCAACCCAGATCATCGGCCCGCGCTAGGCTCGCGTCGGCCTGGGCCTGGGCGCCACGGCCAGCGGCACCCAACTTTCCCGGAAACGGGAGCATCTGCATGAGCTGGATCTGGTTCATGCCCAGCGGGTCCTGCAGGCCGAGCCCCGGCAGATTCCGGTTCATCAACCCCAACTGGAACTGCGGATCCGGGAGGGTGCGAGCGGGCGCGACCCGGAAGGTCGCAGCCCGGGCGCCCGCGCGGGCCGCCGACAGCCGAGGACTTGCGGCGTCAAGTTGCCGGTACACCTCACCGAGGGTCAATAGCCGATTAGATTCCTGACCTTTGAGCAGACGCGGCACGCCGCCGAACAGGAGCCCGGCGGCGACGAGGGGTAGGATCCGTACTGAGAATCTCACCAAGCCCCCGACGAGCGCGTGGAGGTCGCCGGCACGAAGCCCAGCGCTGGCGCGGTGTGGAGCCTGGATTGCATGCAGTCCTCCGGAGACGAGGGGACGGAACCGAGGGAGTTCGCTGGACCAAGTGCGAACGCCCAAGCATCGCACTGCGGCGGAACCTAGGGCCCTATAGGTGAATCCCGTGTGAGCCAGGATTCAATGTATGTTGAGATTGCGACAAAGGGGTCGTGGCGCCCGGGCGAAGGTACGGTTCCTTGCGGGTTCGTCCGCCGCCTCTCCACTCCCCGTTTCGTCCGCGCTATCCTTCCTGACGCCCCGTTGACTCTTATCCGAAGTACCAATTCCGGTAGCCCACGCCCGTCTCCCCGCAAGGTGTCCATGTCGCCAGACGTGCTTGCCCAGCTCATCGTTCATTGGAAAGCCGATCGGGGAGGGACCTACCTGACCTGGTTTCTGTGGGACGAACGGCTGAAAAACTTCCGGTCGATTCGGCGGGGCATCCAGGAAGTCGTGGCCGACATCGAGGCGGGTTCGTTCGGGACGCAGTACCGGGATTCGTCCCTTGAAACCATCGTGGGCTCCATCGCGGAGCAGCGCCAGATCTTCAAGGGTGCCGACCACGCCTTCCTCTGGAAACCGAAGCTCCGGATTCCCGACATCTACGAGAACCGCGAGAACCAGATCGCGTTCGGTCGCTTCCTCGATACCTGCGCCTGCTGCTCCGGCGCGGACGATGTGCTGGAGGCGATCCGCAACCTGGACGCCCGGAAGATCAAGGGCCTCGGGCCGGCGGCCGCGAATCTGCTGTACTTCCTGCATCCGACGATCGTGCCACCCTCGAACACGGCCATCGTCAGAGGCTTCAACGCCCTGACGGGGGCCAATGTCAGGCTCGGCAGGTGGGACGACTACCTCGCCATGCGGACCGGCGTACTTGCGCTGAACACCCGGCATCGAGGATCCCTGTCCAACGATCTTGGGGCGATCGCCGGGCTCCTGTTCGACGTCGGCAGTGGACGGTATCCCGCGCCGCCGCTGGCGGATGACTCCGCCGCCCGGACAGCCTGGGAGGCGGACCTCGCCCTGGTGCGGGAGGAAGCCAGACGATCGGCCAAGGCGCTCGAGTCGGCGCGGGAGAGCGACCGGACGCACACCGAGATCCAGGGCTGGCTGCGTGATCTCGGACTCGCCCTGGGGTACTCGGTGTGGATCGCAGCCAACGACAGGAGCCGGAACTACGCCGGGGGAACCCTGTGTGACGGCTGTCTTGAGAATTTGCCGCCGGACGTGGCGTTCGCCCCCGGGGCGGACGCCGTTCGACTGATCGATGTGCTGTGGCTCGATCGGGCCCTCGGCCAGGTGGCGGCGGCGTTCGAAGTGGAGCACACGACCTCAATTCACTCCGGAATCGTGCGACTGCTCGATCTTGCGCTCGGTGCCCCGGCGGCCACGGCGCACGGGCTCTACCTTGTTGCGCCCGACGACCGGGAGGAGGCGGTGCGGGCACAACTCCGACGTCCCGCCTTCAGCCAAGTCGCTGACCTGAACGTCCGATACCTGCCCTATGGCGAGCTGGAACGGAACCGAGACACCATGGCACGATTCGGCCAGGGCCTCAAGCCGATCGAGGCGGTGGCCCGCCGCCTGACCTGAGGGTTGCGGGCCACCCGCAGGTGACAGCGGGATCACTCGCCCGAGCCCGCTCGGCCCATGCTTCAGCCTGGATGATGAGCCGGAGGCGCCGCCAGCCGATTGCTCAACCAGGCCACGCATCCGAAGGTCACCGCCGTACCGACGGACCAGCCCACCAGCCCCAACAACAAGCTCACCAGCGTGAGCGGCCGGGCGATCCCCGTAAGATCGGTGTGCGTGAGCAAGCCAAGTACTGTGGTGGTCAGTTCCGGGACTAGGAGCACACCGAGGGCACAAAGTGTGAAAAGGATGGCAGCTGCCGTCCCCGCCGCCATCCCGATTGCTCGAGGCTCGATTCTCATATGCTGTCCCCCGTTCCGACCGCGGTATCCACCGTGGTCTGCTGGTGCCCGCCGTGATGCCGATGCAGCAGGTGCATGATCAGGCCAGCCGTTCAACTCCCTTCCTTCTTGGCGAGGGTCAGGATGTAGGTCGCCACGGTTCGCATTTCAGCCGCGGTCAATTTGCTCTTGAAGGACTTCATGTCCTTGTCGATCCCGCTCCCCAGGATCGTCACGATGGAATCCACCGAGAGACTCGTGACGAAGCCGTCCTCTCCCACGGCCTTGATCTTCTTGTACTGGCCCTTGGCACGGGCTGGCGGGACACCGTTCAGCCCGTGACAGGACTTGCACTCCTTGCGGTAGGCGTCCTGACCTTCCGCCTGGGCCACGGCGGTTCGGGTCAGGCCGGCTGCCAGCAGCGCCACGACAGCGATCGTGATCGCGAGTTTCATCACTTGCTCCTTGATTGAGGCCGGTCCAGAGACCGGCCGCTCATCCAAGAGGGAATGTTTGTGGTGCGACGATCAGAAGGCGAGCATCAGCTCCGCTGCCAGGTTGTTCTGCGCGATCCCACCGGTCCCGCTCTGGGGATCGTCCCGCCAGAGCTCCAGGTTCAGCCGCAGGTACTCCGGAAGGTTCACCGGCAGCACACCGCCCAGGACGTACCGCCGATTGCCGTCGTTACTCGCATCGCGGTCCGGATCCACGAATTCGTACCGGCCGTAAAACGTGAGCGATGAGTTGGGAACCACATACTGTCCCGAGAACCAGTAACCCAGGCCTTGGGTCCGACTCGAAGTGAACGGCAGGCTGCCGCCAACCGGGAGATCAAGATCCTTGCCGTACACGACGCCTCCAAGCACTTCGACATTGTTCACCACTTTGCTGGCCGAGAGCCCGAGTCGCCAGAAGTGCGAGTTCCGGCTGCCGAACAGCGTATCGAGACCGGTCACTGTGCCGTAGTAGGCGGTGGCCTGGAGCCCACCGCCGTCCTTGTCCCAGAGAATCTGGTCCGTGAGCACAAAGTCCTTGCGTTTGCCGCCGCGCGCCAGCCCCTCTTCCCCGGGCACGTTGCCATTGAAGATTTGCCCCGAGAGCCGATTCCGTCCGAGCACGTAAAACGCCTCGACGCCGGCCTGGTCACCGGCGAACGCGAAGGGAATCGCGCCTGTGACCGGTCCACCGACCGGCGTCGGGCTGTTGATGCCGACCACCCGGTCGAATCCAGCCACCCCAGCGTTGAGCAGCATGTGGGTCTGGCCGACACGGAAGCCGCCATGCGAGCGCTCCGAGCCCCAGACGCCGAACGCCGAGGCCCCCCACTCCGTCATCTCCTCCTCTTTGCCGACCTCGAGCAGCCCGCCGAAATACTTGCCGAACGCGCCGGCGTAGAAGATCGAGGCAGCGGGCAGGGTGAATGCGCTGGTCGATGCCGGTTGGCCGCTCGGCTTGGCGTAGACATAGTCGAAGCGGAAGCGCGTGCCGAGGTAGTTGGAGACCCGGTCCATCTCGGCGTTCTCGCCGATCTCATCCGGCATTCGGTAGCCCGCCCAGCGGAACTGCTGCCCGGTCGCATTGAGTCTCGGTGGGACCGGATAGTGACACCCCGAGCAGTTCATGTTGTACTTGCGCGCCCAGGGCGGGATGGCCCCGGCGTCCGTCACGAGCCCTGCGACCGCCATTCCCGTCAGTGCCAATACGAAGCGAACTTGCATGGAGCCTCCGATGCCATGAGGAGCTGGAGTCTCGCATCTGGGCCTTAAAAGGGGTCCGAAGGCGACGTTAATGATCCTTGAGACGCGGTCGGTTCACGGAAAGGTGTCGTGATACTCGGGCTCGATCCCGGATCCCGGCTTGCCACGGAGCGAAGCGAGGTACTGCGTCAGCTCCTCGATCTGCTGGTGAGAAAGGGTGGGAGGACCGAAGGATGGCATTTCCGTCGTGTCGCCCCGGAAGCGCCGGGCATCCTCCAGAAAGCTGTGCAGCCACGCCACGGAATGACGCAAGCCGATTTCCGTCAGCTCCGGGCCTTTGTCCTCCCCTTGTCCGGCGATGGCGTGACAATCATTGCACTTCTGCGAGCTATACAGCGCCCGGCCGGCGCGCTCCATGGAAGACAGCGGACGGCCCACCTCGGGCGAGACGATGGGCTGCCGCTCGCGCAGGGCGGCGCCCAACAGGAGGCCCGACCCGCCGAGGATCACGACGAGAGAGGCCAGAGCGACGGGACGCCGCAGCAGGTTCCGGGTGCTGCGCCGATCGAAGAACGGCAGCGCGATCATCGCGAACAACAGCGCCCCGGGCACTCCCACGGCGATGGCGCTCTCAAACCGGCCGGGCACCAGCTTGAGCAGCTGGTACAGCGGCAGGAAGTACCACTCGGGCATGGGCACGTAGGAACTGTCGGTGGGATCGGCGGGGGCCTCGAGTGGCGCTCCGAAGGCGAGCGCCAGTCCGAAAATAATCACCACGATGACGGCCGAGGCGATCGCGTCCTTGCCCACGATGTCGGGATAGAAGCGCACATCACCCTGCTTCGAGCGCTTATAGGCCTGGTCATAGTGAGCAGGGTAGGCTGGGTCATCGGTCCGGGGCGGTGCGCCCGCTTCCATGGCCCCCGGCCGTGCCGCGATCCCCTGGCGGATCACCAGCACCAGGTGGAGGAGGATGAGCAGGCCAAGGCCGAATGGAAGCCATAGCACGTGGAAGGCATAGAATCGGCTCAGGGTTGCGGCACCGAGGTCCCCGCCCCCGCGTAGCAGCGCCACCAGCTCGCCCCCGATGACCGGGGTGGTGCCGGCGATGCTCGTCCCGACCATCGTGGCCCAGTACGCCTTCTGGTCCCAGGGCAATAGATACCCTGTGAAGCTGAAGGCCATGACCAGGATGAACAGGCCGACCCCGATGAGCCAGTTTGCCTCACGAGGATACTTGTAGGCACCGAATGCGAACACCCGGAGCAGATGCCCGATGAGCAGCACCACCATCGCGCTCGCGGCCCAGTGATGCATGCCTCGCAGCAAGCCCCCGCTCGCAACCTGGGACTCTATGTAGCGGATGCTATCGTACGCATGATCGGGAGAGGGTGAGTAGAAGGTCGCCAGGACGATGCCGGTGACGACCTGGATAACGAACACGGCGAGCGTCGCACTGCCCAGGGTATGCCACCAGGTCAGCCGCTCCGGCACCGCCCGGTCCAGCAGCGCCAGCCGCACGGACGAGAGATCCAGGCGCCGGTCCAGCCATTGATAGAGGCTCATGGTCGTAACCTCCTAGGAGACCGGGATCTTGTCAGCCACGCCCTCGCGAAAATCCCGGTACGCCACCATGAGAATCCCGTCCTCCACCTTCGTCTCGAGAGTGTCCAGCCCCCGCGGAGGGGGCCCACCCACCACCGCTCCCGTTTTCATATCAAACAGGCCGTGGTGGCACGGACAGTGGAACACCTTGCGCTCCTTGTCGAACCCGTAGCTGCAGCCCAGGTGAGTGCAGCGACTGTTGTATACCGTAAACTCACTGCCATCCTCCGAGTACAGCCAGAGACCCCGGGTCACCCGTCCTTCGACCCACGCATCGCGTACCGTCTCGGTAAAATCCACTCGGATCGGCACACCGGCCTCCATCTGATCCACCTCGCCGGCCTTGATCCACCGTTCACCCGCCGGTTTGCCGAATGCGGGGGAGAGGAAGGCCCGGAGTGTGGGCCAACCCACGAGCCCAGCCGAGAGGGCCGAGCTCACAGCGGTGGCAAATTTCAGGAACGTTCGTCGAGCCGGATTCACGGTTCCTCCCTGTCGAGAACCTGATGTCAGTGAGCCTACGGGTCCATACCCGCGGGCGACGATCCCTCGGACGGCGGGTGCTGGGTCCGAGAGCCCAAACAGAATGTCCCGCCGCTCGTGAGGATCGCAACCGCGGAAAGATTAAGATTCGTTGAGCCAGCGGCCGTTGCGGACGGCCGAAGCCCAACCATGCCCTCCGTCAACCAGGCTTAACGTCCGCCTCATCCCTCCGTGTGGCTAGCACCACCATCTTGGGTTCGCACCTCACAGTGGCGGCGCGCTCCCCGGCACGGACGGCGTTCCGTCGCGACGGGCGGGCAGCGTGAAAGCCGAGCAATCCGAAGCCGAGACGTTGCATCCGCCGCCCCTGCGAGGCGCGCTACCTTAGTCCCGAGTCACTCCGATCCCGAGGGTAACATGCGGCCACAGTCTCGTTCAGCCAGACGTCCGGCGCTCCTGCTGCTCGCCTGGAGCCTCGCGCTGGGACCGGCGTCCGCGGCCAGTGCACAGAGTGAGCCGTCCACACCCGACGAACGCAACACGGTCGAGATCTTCCGACAGGCCAGCCCGGGCGTGGTTCACGTCCGGGCACGATTGGTGACCGGGGCGCCTATGGAGGGCGACGGAGGGCCAACTGGCACCGGCAGCGGTTTCGTACTGGACACCATGGGCCGGATCCTCACCGGGTTCCACGTGATCCGCGACAGAAACGTCATCGAGGTCGCGCTCAGTAATGGCCGCCGGGTCGGTGCCCGACTGATCGGGACGGCTCCCCAACTGGATATCGCGCTGCTGCAGGTAGACGCGCCAGTCAACGAACTCAGCGCGCTCCCCCTGGGCGACTCGGAGGGGCTGCTGGTCGGGCAGAAGGTGCTGGCGATCGGGAATCCGTTGGGGCTCCACAACACTCTGACCGTCGGCGTCGTCAGCGCGCTCCGGCGCAACTTGGGCGATCTTCCGGTGGAAATGGAGGACGGGATGATCCAGACCGACGCGGCGATCAATCCCGGCAACAGCGGCGGTCCGCTGCTTAACTCCCGGGGAGAGGTAATCGGCATCAACGCGGCTACGGCCGTCGGCGCCCAGAATCTCGGATTCGCCATCCCGATCCATCTGGTACGGCTCGTCCTGGCGGATCTCGTGGCCATGGGGCATCCCTACACTCCAGCGCTGGGCTTCACGGGCCTTGAGGTGACTCCGGAGATGGCGAGGCTGTTCGGGCTGCCGATGGGGGGAGGCATCCTGGTTCAAGACGTGCTCCCGCGGAGCCCCGCCACGCAGGCGGGGTTGCGGACGGGGGAGCGCCTGGTGGTACTCGGCGAGCAGGTCCTTGTTCTCGGGGGAGACGTCATCACGTCCCTCGACGGTGAGCCCGTCACCTCCATGGGTCAGGTCGCGCGGGCGCTGCTCGCGGCCCGGCCAGGGGCCCAGCTCCGACTGGGCATCAACCGCGAGGGCCGGTCCGTCCAGCTCACCCTCCGGCTGCCTCCGATGTCAATGCGTTTCGAGGAATAGATCGACCCAGACCCGGGGTGGGATGCCAGGGCGCCCCGCAGATCTGGACCAACAGGAGGAAACACTCGATGAAACCAATGCCACGATACCTCAGTCTGGCCGCCGCGATCGGGGCTCTGATCACAGTGGGTTGCGGCGGTGCCACCCGAATGTCTCGGGTCTGGACTGATCCCGGTTTCGAGCCGAACTCACTTCGGAAACTGATGGTCATCGGCATCGGGAACAATCCGACGATCCGGCGCAGTTTCGAGGACCGGTTTACCGCCGCCCTGAAGGCGCAAGGGATTGAGGCGGAGCCGAGCTATAGGCTGGTCGGCGATGCCAATCTCGACAGCGCCCGCACCAGCGCCGAGATGCACCAGACCGGGTGCGATGGTGTGTTCGTGACCCGGATCGTGGATCAGAAGACCGTCGAGACCTACTACCCGCCTACGCCCGCATACGCTGGGTACACCGGCATCCCCTATGGCCGGGCGCCTCAGGCCTACCGCTTCGGGTGGTTCGGCTACTACGGGTTGGGCTACTCCTATGCAACCACCCCGGGCTACACGGTGACAAATCAGGTCGTGCACCTTGAGACGGCCCTGTATCGCGTCGCCGATGGCCAGCTGGTCTGGTCGGCGCTGTCCGAGGAGTGGCTCGGGCAAACCGAAATCCCCGGCAGTGAGATCGATCCCCTGGTCCGGCAGCTCATTCGCGCCCTGCGAGATTCCAAGGTCGTCGCGCGGAGCAGCGAATAGCGGACCATCGGTGTGACATCGCCCGTCGACCGCATCATGGGTCCCGCCCACCCCGCACGCTAGAGGGAACTGCCTGCGGGGGCTGGCAAGTAGAATGACGGACTGGCCGCGAACGCATCGCAGCAAATGGCGGAGCAGAAGTAGTACCGCTTCTTCCCTACCTGCCGCTTGAACGGAGCGTCGCTCCCCGTCACCACCATCCCGCAAACCGGGTCGCGATGCGTGTTCCATACCTGGTAGGCAGTGTTCGACGGGATCTGGAGATAGGTCTGCAGAAAGCCCAGGACGACCTCCTCCACCCACGCGGCGATGAGGACTTCGTCCGGCTGGTCCAGTGAGAACTCGAGGCTCGCGTGACTCTCGAATGACATCAGGATGGGAATGATCTCCAGCTCCCACGCCACGGTGGCCAGATCGCTCTCGGGATCGTGCTCCACGCCCAGAGAGAGGCGGGTCGATGCCGGGAACTTGTCGGTGTGCTCGAAGCGGCAAACCGTCCGGATCGCGGCGGCCTCGGTGACATGTTCAATACTCAAGTTGTCGAACTGCCCGCGCAAAAGGTCGAGCCGTGGCTGAAGCAGGCGCCGATGAAGCGACTCTCCGACGAACTGAAACCGGCGAAGGCGACTCTCGCGCTCCCGCATCAGCTCCTCGTTGGATCGGGCCACGCGCCGCCGGGCGTTCTCCAAAACCCCGATCCGCTCCTCAATCTGTCTGGCAAATTCAGGCAGGTCGGACATTGCTCCCTCCGGTGTTGGATGCATCACCGCTCGCACTCCCGGTAGCCCCGGGGCTGTCACGGTGCAGGATGACTTCTTGAAACATGTCCCCCGATACCACAAGCCACCCGGAAGGGGAGATTAGGATGACATGAGGATCCGCGTGTGCCACGCCCGCCGATTCCCAGTCTTCGCATTGGACTTGCGCGGCCGGGTCGCCGATGAGCCAAGTCGTGCAATCAGTCCGGCCCTTCCGGGTGCCGCACCAGGGGGACTTCCCGTTCCAGCATCTCACGATTGATCCACACCAGCCGCTCGCCGCACAGAATGGCGTCGATGGCGTAGGCCCCTCGGAGGAAGGACTCGCCATCCGACCCCGGTACCCGCGTGCCGGGAATCAGATACCAGCATTCCTTGCCGTCGGGGTGATTGTGAATCATGCCGACCGTCTTCGTCCAGCCGGCCTGCTCGCAGTTTCCCCGCGGAAGCACATGGGTCGGCGTGGAGTGAGCCGGATCAACATCGGCCGGGGCAATGCGCTCAATCAACACGGTGTCTCCCCGGAGCTCCCCGATCAGACAGCCGAGCAGCTCGGTCGAGTGTGCCGCGTAGATGAGCGCGAGTTCCCTGCGGGCCTGGTCTGCAAGGGTGAGCGCCTTCGGCGTGGGCACGGTCCGGGCCTCGACCCCTCCCGCGAGCATGACGGACAGAGCGACAGCACCCAGCAGGCGATCACGGCCAGACATCGTCGACCTCCTCCCTTCCCATCGCCCGATTGCGATCAGCCGCTGACCCGCGAACGGTGAATGGGAATCACGATCTCCTCGCCACGACAGCACGCCCCCATCCCATCGCACTCCAGATGCTCGCAGTGGAATCGCAGGCCGAGGTCATGCGCGCCTGCCGGGAACGGCCCCAGGATTGCCTGATGACGATTTGGTCCGGGACGCGAGGTGCAAAGCGAGAGTCGCACCATCTCCGTCTCACTCTCATCGAGCCGCCAGTCCAGCCGGCCGGGACAGTTGGTGCGGACCGCGAGCCGGTCCGCGGCCTGCACGCTCGGGGCCGACCCCGTGAAGGTGAACACCGCGAGATGAGGCACGATGTGCTCATCGAGTGCTGGCGGGGACTCGAGTCCCGCTCCGAGGTAGACCGCCCTGAGATGGGTCCGGAACAGGTCGTCCCAGACATCGTCCTGACCGCTGTCCTGGTCGTCACCGAACCACCAGAACCAGTCGCTCCCCTCCGCTGCGAGCATCGCTTGCCATGCTTCCGGCGCCTCAGCGGGACTCTTCCCGGTGGACTCGAGGGCTGCGCGGGCAGCGCCCAGCAACTCCCACGCGTCGTTCTCCTCCTTTTCACCGATCCAGGTCCCGAGATCGACGCCAGGTGCTGAGCCGGGTTCGTCGATCCATGAACCCGTGGCCAGATCATGGACTTCGGACAACTCATCGACCGGATGCGGATAAACACCCCGGGCAGGGTTGCCGATGAGAAATTCACCAGGTGTCACCGTCTGGATGGCCCCGTCGGCGGCGAGCAGGCCGTAGAGCGCCCGCAGGAACGGCACGCCCTCCAAGGGATAGGTTCCCCAGGGGTTTTCCCCATCCGATACCAGCGTGACCACCGGGTCGGGTCCGCCCTCGCCCTCCACGAGGAATTGCCGCTTCACGTCAGTGATCAGTTCCCGGGCGGCCGCGCTTGCGTCGGCCACGTGCTGGAAGCGGAAACCGATCCGGTTAGACAGCTCCGCCGCCCGGAAGAAGACCGCGGGCCCAGCAGTGCCGCCCGCGAGGCGATAGGGTTGGCAGAGCACGTCCGGGCGCTCCACCTGATATCCGAAGTGCCCTGAGCGCGCGAGGACCCCCTGATCCGTCGCCACCCACTGGACTCCGGTCTCCCCCAGCAGCCTCACCGTGTCCGCGCTCACCGCCCCCTCGGCCGGCCAGATGCCGTCGGCCGGCCGCCCGAACCGCACACGGTAGTCCTGCATGGCGGACTCCAACTGGCGGACCGCATCCGCGGGCCACGCGAAGCGCGATGGTAACGCGGTTCCAGGCCGGTCCAGCACCGCGGCGCCGGAGTTCACCAACAGTGGCAGGATCGGGTGGAAGTAGGGCGTCACCGACACTTCGACCTGTTTCCGCTCCTGGAGGAGGCGCAGCAGGGGGACGACCGCTTGCAGGATCTTGTACTGCTCCGCCACCATGGCCCGGCGATCCTCGTCAGTGAAACCCGCGCCCTTCTCGACGAAGCGCTGGACGCTCGCGACTTCCCCGGTGCAGAGGCGGACCTCACCATCGCGGAACTCCTGGCCGAACCAGCAGAGGTTGAACCACATCTGAAGGTCCCGGAGATCGCGGGTGGAAAGCCTGTCCCCGGCTCTGCGCAGGGCAAAGAGCTCCCGGTATCTCGGGTGGGGCATGATCTGCCGGTGCCAGTCCGCGTCGAAGAACGTGTTGATCAGCTCCCGGCGCGCCTCTCGGCCGAGCTTGCTGACGTTCGCCAAGGTGAGTTCGAGCGCGCGATCCGTGGCGCCACGCTGTACGTAGTCGTCAAGTTGCCACAGCAGCACCGGAGTCACGTTGATCGTGACATGCACCTCCGGGTAGTCAAGCAGGAGGGCCGTCCTGGCGTAGTAGTCCCGAAGGGCATGAAGCCGCACCCAGGGGAGCCGGTAGCTGCCCCGCGGGCTCGGCCCGGCGAGGTCGCGATACAGCGGCTGGTGATAGTGCCAGATCAGCGCGAGCGCAATTGCAGGCTCTACCACGAGTTCGTAATCGGGCCCGTCCACTCGCCCATCGGACGATTCTCCGATCAGTCGATAGTTAAGCACCGTACCAGCAGGCAGGGCAGGCAGGTCGGCCCTCCAGTAGCTGCAACCTTCGCGGTTGTCTTGCCAGTAGGCGGGGACCTCATCCTGTTGGGTGGTGTGGTCCCGGGACCGCGCAACATACCGGACAGCCACGGACTGCCCTGCCGCCACCGGGCGAGTTCCCGCCCAGAGGGAGATCGGCTGGTCGCCTCGAGCGTGCCGCGGAATCGCCTGCGGGTCAGGTACCTCATGCCACAGTTCCATCGTGCCTCCCAGCTACTACGGCACCGCGCCGCAGGCTGCGTCGGGACGGGTGCGCACGTCCCCGGAGTGGTTGCGGTGTGACCGGAGAGCCGGCCCAGAACACCAGGAGGCTTGAACTGGTGGCCAACCGGCGTAGCGATCAGAAGGAGAACGGGATGAGGGCGAGCGCTGCACGCCCCCACCCCTCACTCCTTCCAGGGGTCCTCACGGCCGATGCGTGAGCGGATTCGCCTGCGGAGACCCGGTCTCGACCACCGGACTGGTCGCCTGCGGTGCCCGCCCAAAGTCCACCATCAGCGGATTCGTCGCCGAGGCAGGGGGCGGAGTCTGGAGATCGACCGCTCCCGTGGGCATCTTCATCCAGGGTTCGTGGGCCTGCGTCAGCGGATTGGGCGGGCAGGTCGGCTGCTCGGCGGCGGCCGGCATAGGCGCCAGGGTGGCCGCGACAAGGAGCGCGGCGGCGGTGATGATCGTGCGCATAACAACCTCCTGAACGGGTGACTCATTACCCGCGCCCATCGCGCAACGCAGGGGATTCGCGTTGAATCCGCAACCAATGTGGTCTTCTGGTGCTGAGAAAAGTCTGACCGCCGAGTTAACGGCCGTTGAGGTCTGTGGGGCAGGAGTGAGGGGCTGCGCGCTCGGCGCGACAGTGGTGAGCGCAGGTGTGGACGAAGTCCTGAAGCCGCGCCGCCGAGGTCTCCCGCGAGTCGAAGCTCACTCGGGCGACACCGCGAGCGGGATCCAGGGCGATCGTCCGCACTCCGGGCTGCTGCAGGAGGATTCTTGTCACGTCAGCAGGCGGGTAGACCCACAGCAGAGAGTGGATTGCCAGCGTGACCATGCCCTCACCATGCCGCCGCCCGGCCATCGGCAGCCACGCCGGCAGGAGGGACCAGACGAACAGCATGCCTGCGGCCACGGCCACCCACCACAGCCAGTGTACGCCCAGGAGCTGCCAGTCCGTAAGTCGCATTGGAGCGCTCGGCTAACGGGTTTCTCTCTCGACGCGACGCCTGATGCCAGCCGCACTCGCGCCCTCGCATCATCGGACCGTCCGGCCGAAGTCGCCGTGAACCCGGGCTTAAGGATCCTTGAGGGAATCCAGCCAGTCGCGAGTACAACGGTCGAAGAATCCTTAACGTGCCCTTCAGGGTGTGATCACCTGACCGGTGCAGCTTGTGCCTCGGTGTCTTCCGGTCGCGCGCAGCCTGTGCCACACCAGCGAAGAGTGATTCCCATCTGCTGGATGCCGCCTCACACCAGTTCTGACGACGATTCTCATCCGAAGTGAGGGAGCACCTATGGCCGACTCCAACCGTGGCACGGGAGCGATGAACCGCACGGGTCACTTTCAGGCTTCCAGTCGCTACGTATCCGCCCTCGGTTTCCGCTGGTTGACCCCGCTCTACGATGGCTTGCTGCGGCTCGGCGGTCGGGAACGGACGTTCAAGGGACGGTTGCTCGATCAGGCGGCAATCCAGCCGGGCGAGTCGGTTCTCGATTTGGGCTGCGGGAGCGGCACCCTGGCCATCCAGTTGAAGCAGCGGGCACCAACGGCAGAGATCGTGGGTCTCGACGGCGATCCCGACATCCTCAGCCGAGCCCGGTGTAAGGCGCTCCGCGCTGGGCTCACGATCCGGTTCGACCGGGGTCTCTCATGGGAGCTGCCCTACCCGGACGCCAGCATCGATGTCGTGCTTTCCACCCTTTTCTTCCACCATCTGGATGCACGGGGTCGATGTCGGACTCTTGCGGAAGTGGCCAGAGTGCTCAGGCCACAAGGCCGGTTGCATGTGGCGGACTGGGGGCGCCAGGGATCCCTCTTGATGAGAACCATGTCGTTTCCAGACCGACTGCTCGACGGCGTTGATCGCACCGCCGATTGTTTCGCAGGCCGGCTGCCGGTCGTGATGGAAGAAGCCGGCTTCGTCTCGGTCTCGGAGACGGGTACGCTGGACACCGGATTCGGACGGCTCACGTTCTACGCCGCGAGCAAGCCCTCCTGACTCAGCGCTCCATTCCGCTCCCGGCCGAGTGTCGCAGCACGCCGGTCGGGGTGAAGATCTTCGGTCCCGATCTGGGCGAACTGGAACGGCTCGGCCGCGAAGTCGAAGATGCGGTGTGCGCGGTCCCCGGCACCCGCAGCGCCTTTGCGGAGCGGGCCCAGTCGGGCTACTACGTGGACATCGACATCGACCGCGCCGCCGCGGCACGCCATGGCCTGAATGTGGGCGACGTGCAGACCGTCATCGCGACGGCGATCGGCGGGATGACGATCACCCAGACCGTCGAAGGCCGGGAGCGCTACGGCGTGCGGATCCGCTATCCCCATGAACTGCGCGACAACCCCGAGCGGCTGCTCGACGTTCTCATTCCCGCGTCGTATGGCCCGGCGCAGGCCGGTGGGGCCGGTGGCATGGGGATGCCGGGCAGTGCGGCGCCAGCCGCCGCGCCAGGCACGATTGCGTACGTGCCACTCGGACAGGTCGCGACGATTCGTGAGGCGGCGGGACCGATGGTGGTCCGGACCGAGGGGGCGATCCCCACCGCCTGGGTCTATGTCGACGTCGCCGGCCGGGACATCGCGAGTTATGTCGCCGAGGCGAGGAAGATGGTCGAGGGGATGGTGGAGCTGCCACCGGACTACACCATCACCTGGAGCGGTCAGTACGAATGCATGCAGCGCGCCGCCGCCCGGCTCCGGCTGGTCGTGCCGGTGACGCTGGCCCTCATCTTTCTTCTGCTCTACCTCAACTTCCGGAGCGCGGGTTCGAGCCTGCTGGTCATCCTCTCGCTGCCCTTCGCGCTGGTCGGGGGATCTGGTTCATCTACCTGCTGCACTACAACTGGTCGGTGGCGGTCGCGGTGGGGTTCCTCGCGCTGGCGGGGGTCGCGGCGGAGACGGGGGTGATCATGCTCATTTACCTCGACCAGGCGTGGGCCGCCCGCCCGGGGCCCACCATCGCCGACCTCACCGCAGCGATCATCGAAGGCGCGGTGGAGCGGGTGCGGCCCAAGATGATGACGGTGAGGGCGATCATCGCCGGGCTGCTGCCGATTCTCTGGGGCAATGGCGCGGGGGCGAGCGTCATGAAGCGCATCGCCGCGCCCATGGTCGGCGGCATGCTGAGCAGCACGCTGCTCACCCTGCTGGTGATTCCGGCGGCGTATTCGTTATGGAAGGAATGGGAGCTGCGGAGGGCGGGCGAAAGGCGGTAGGCGATTGGGCGATTGGGCGATTGGCGCGGTGGTAGGGGCCGCATATATGCGGCCCCTACCACCGCGCCGGCGTCCCCCGTACATCGACATGCACGAACGGGCCGTGCACCGCGTTTGCCCGATAGACGCCGATGCCGCCGGTGAGTTCGGGGTAGACCCCTTCGACCCGGGCGGCGAGCTGCGCCAGCCAGCGGGCATCGGCGATCGTCACCCGGCCGTCGCCGTTCAGGTCGTCCATCGCGCCGTTGCCGTCGGCATCCACGTAGATATCCGCCGCGTCGCCGTACATGTGGCGACTGTCCCCCGCGCGCCCGCCCAGCGGCCCGACGCCCTGGGCGTTGTACTGCGGGGTGCGGAAGCCGGACATCACCCGGACCGCGGGGGTGCGACCGAGCGCCGCCAGCTCGGCGCTGATCAGCTCCAGCTTGTCCAGCAGCGGCAGCCGGATGACCAGGACCTTGGGCCAGACGGCTGGCTGGTCGTGGGTAAGGAAGTCGCTGACGACGAAATTGGTCGAGAGCGGGGTCTGGGCATTCTCCGGGGTGACTTCGAGAAAACCGGCGGGCAACTCGTAGCGCGAGAGGCGGTGACTGGCGCGCTCGCCGGGCCAGAAGCCAGTCCGGTAGCTGTGCCACCGGCCGTTCTGCCGTGCCGCGAGCGGGAAGAACGACAGCGCCCGGATCAGGGCGCCATCGGGAGCGGTCAATCCGGTGAGGTGAACGCCGGGACCTTCGGCGGCGAGGGCGGGCACCAGCGCGGCGAGCGGACTGGCGACAGCGGAATCGGCGGGGAACATCACGGCGCGGAGCTGACCGCTGACGCCGATGAGGGAGGAGACGTCGGGGCTGATCGAGTCGGATGCGGCGTGCGACGGGTGTGACAAGGGGACCGATGCGGGCGCGGCCATGGCCAGCACACCCACCAGTCCAGTAAGAATGACGAGCAGCACGCTCGCCCCCGCCCACACCCGTCGCCCCATCGCCGCTGCCTGCATGCCGACCCCGTCTGGTTCACGACATCACGGGGCGGAAAGCTACCCGGGTGTCCCGGGAACGGGAACCGCAGCGTAGGGGCGATTGGACGACGACCGAAGCGCCTTAGGAGCAGCGACCGAAGCGCCATGGGAGCGGCAAAGCCGCGACTCGGCGCGAGAGAGTGGCGATTGGGCGATTGGGCGACGACCGAAGCGCCTTAGGAGCAGCGACCGAAGCGCCATGGGAGCGGCAAGCCGCGACCCGGCGCGAGGGAGTGCTGCGACTCGGCGCGAGAGAGCGGCGATTGGGCGAAGGGATGTCGGATAGGGGCGGAGCAATTCCTCCGCCCCTCATTTCCTGCCTGCCGCCGCCCCGCGCACGCGTCCGTCTGGACACTCGAGTCTCATTTCGTGGACACTCGTCACCGATCCCACTCCGGGAATCTGGGCTGCGGCCGGGGACTCGCGCGCATCTCCATTATACATCTCTGCATATTCCCGGGACGCTTCTGTGTCTCACCCAGCGCCTCCTGTGTCCCGCCCTATCGCGCCGTTGCTGCATATTTTCCGGCGTTGTCCGACCCGGTCGGTCTCATGTCTGGCCGGTACGCGGCTGTGTCTCACCCAAACGCGCGTATGTCCGACCTGCAGTTGCCGATGCCCGCCCTGCACGGCAGCGAAGCTCTCCTGTACGCTCCAACTCCTTGCCTGCGCGGCGCTTTGCCGAGCCTTGCCGGGGGCATGTCCCGCCTGACCGGTCCTGTGTCTTCCCTGTAGACGGCGTTGTCGGGCAGTGTGGGGGCATTGCCCGGGCTGGAGCGGACCATGTCCGCGCTTGTCGGGACGACATCCGTCCTTGAGCAGACGTTGTCCGGACTTGCGCGGACGTTGTCCCGACTTGCGCGCGCATTTTATATATTTTTCGTCTGCGTTATGCCGCTGCGTATTGCCTCACACCGCCGTGCGTATCGCGTGTCCTTCCTGTGGCACGCCCGATGCTTCCTCCGCCCCTGATCGCGCGGTAGTTGAGTGGACCCGCGGTCCTCTGCGGCAGGTCATTGGGCATACACCGCCTCAACCGGGTGTGCCGCGGGATCCCCCGGGGAGGGGGCACGATATGAACGGAGCATTGCTGGTGATACTCGTCATGCTGGGACGGCTGCAGGATTTCCTGCGGGCCTATCCGCTGGGCGACGCGCCGAGCGACAACGTGGTGGCGCAATTCATGGCGAAGCTGGACCGGCTGCGGGCGCTGGTGGCCCAGCAGCGGGAGGGGGAGTCGCTCGTGAGGCGCAGAATGGGAAGCACCGGGAGCTGCGCCGGCGGATCACCGCGGGGCCGCTGCGTCACCTGGCCCGCATCGCCCTGGCGCTCGAGGCGGAGTTCGCCGAGGTGGCGGCGGCGCTGCAGCAGCCGGTGCGCCGGCTGAGCATGAACGAGTTCCTGGTGACGGCGCAGGGTATCGCGGCGGCGGGCCAGGCGCAGCACGACCTGCTGCGGGCGCGGGGCATGGGGCCGCAGACGGTGGAGGACCTGAACGGGCTGCTCACGGAGTACGAGCGGCGGTGCATGGGGCCAATGCGGGACGGCGGGCGCACACCGGAGCGCGTGCCGAGCTGCGGTCGCTGGGGCGGGAGCTGATCCAGATGGCCCGTCAGCTCGACGGGATCGTGGTGTACCACTTCCGGGGGAATCCCGAGGTGCTGGGCTGTCTCTTATACACATCTGACGCTGCCGACGAATAGAGAGGTGTAGATCTCGGTGGTCGCCGTATCATT
>ENA-ORBV01002412-ORBV01002412.1-microbial-mat-metagenome-genome-assembly--contig:-NODE-2412-length-39479-cov-11.298843_pt1 | contig 39479 bp, 41 predicted proteins | sample MGYA00237777_ERZ505514 | MGnify/ENA primary metagenome ERZ505514 (study PRJEB26160, sample SAMN06269048) | microbial mat metagenome | isolation source: Oligotrophic lake microbial mat | place... | reverse complement strand
AGGCTTTGCAAGGAATCTAGGCTAAGTGGTTTCGTTGAACCAAGAATCCCCGTCCGTTAACGGCGGGGAGTGTCAAGTTATTCCTCTGGGACTACCGTAGTTTCGGCAGAAATTTAGATAAAATTAAATGGGGCAAAGCAATAATGCCTTTTCACTGAATCTTACTGCTTACAACTATGACGAACACTGCGAACACTGCGAAACGCTCCAAAGTTGAGATCCTCAAGCAACAGAGTAACTTTCTCCGAGGACCAATTGACACCGAGATTAAAGATGGCAACAGCTACTTTAGTCAGGATGGTACGCAGATTCTCAAGTTTCATGGCTCATACCAGCAAAAAGATCGGGACTTGGAAAAGCTTAGAGCGAAGGGTGAAGAACCTGCCTACAGCATGATGTTGCGGACTCGGAGTCCTGGAGGGTTTATCCCGTGGCAATTATATTTAGCTCTGGATCAACTTGCCGATCGATACGGTAATCACACCTTAAGAGCAACTACACGTCAAGGGTTTCAGCTTCATGGTGTACTTAAGCAAAACCTCAAGACGGTAATTGCCGATATTGTCGAGAATATGGGTTCGACCGTCGGAGCTTGTGGTGATATTAATCGCAATGTGATGGCTCCCGCCGCGCCATTTAAACATAAGCCTGAGTATGAGTTTGCCAGAGAATATGCGGTCAAACTTGCCGATCTGCTGGCTCCTCAAGCTGGTGCTTTTTATGACATTTGGCTAGATGGCGAGAAAGCGATCGATGCGACTGAAGCTCCAGAGGTGACTCAGGCTCGATCGAAATCTGGGCGAGGTAAAGTCAATACTAATTTTGAGGGCAGCCCCGAACCGATCTATGGCACTCAGTTTATGCCGCGTAAGTTCAAGATCGCGATCGCTGTCCCAGGTGATAACTCGGTCGATCTGTACACCAACGACTTGTCTTTAGTAGTAATTACCGACGAGCACGATCGACTTGAGGGGTTCAATGTTTATGTCGGTGGTGGGTTTGGACGCACCCATAATAATGATGCCACGATTGTCAGAATTGCCGATGAAGTTGGCTTTGTGCCATTGAGCGATGTCTATGAGTTGGTCAAAGGTATCGTGGCATTGCAAAGAGATTATGGCGATCGATACAACCGCAAACATGCCCGATTTAAGTACATTTTGTATGAGTGGGGGATTGAAAAATTCAAGCAAGTTTTGCTGGATTACTATCCCGTGCCGCTTGAAGCCGCCAAGCCATTACCAGATTTCAAATATCAGGACTATCTCGGTTGGCACGAGCAAGGGGATGGCAAGCATTTTGTCGGGATCTCGATCGAAAATGGACGGATTCTCGATCGAGATCAGCTCCAACTGAAGACAGCTCTGCGTAAGATTGAAGAAAAATTCCAACTGCCGATGTATCTCACACCCAACCATAATGTTTTGCTGTGCGAGATCGAACCTGAAGCGAAGGCAGAGATTCAGGCAATTCTCGATACTCATGGGGTGCTGTCACCTGACAAAATCGATCCACTTACCCGCTATGCGATGGCTTGTCCTGCTTTTCCCACCTGTGGTCTAGCGATTACCGAGTCGGAGCGTGTTTTACCCAGTATCATCGATCGGATCAGGACATTGTTAAATCGTCTGGGGTTAGGCGAGCAAAAATTTATCACTCGCATGACGGGTTGCCCCAACGGTTGTGCCCGTCCATACATGGCAGAACTAGGATTTGTTGGCAGTGGTGTGGAAGAGTATCAAATCTGGTTGGGTGGCAATTTTGATTCCACGCGCTTAGCCCGACCATTTGAGCAGCGCATGAAGGTGAATAACCTAGAAGCTTTTCTAGAGCCGCTATTCGCCTATTTTAAGCAAGATCGTCAGCCTGAAGAAGGTTTTGGTGATTTTTGCGATCGAGTTGGATTTGAAGCCCTGCACCAGTTTGCTGATACTTACACAGCTTTGCCGTCAGAGGCTAAAGATCAAAGACGGCGTGTCACGCTTTCATCAAGTGTTTACGAACAACTCAAACAAGTGGCAGCAGATCGAGACAAGTCGATGAAAGAAATCGTCGAAAGTGCGATCGCAGAATATCTCGCCTCATCCTGATTTTGATAGACTGTGAAAACACTGGAACACGCTCAGTTGAGGTGAATTATGGTTCTCCAAATTCCATCGGTCAATACAGGCGCAAAAACAAGCCCAGCCATCAGTTGGGAGGCACTGCCAGCCGACTATGTTTTACCTGATGATCCTGTGGAAAATATTCAACAACCAACTTTAGCTGCTGCACTCACGGATGCTCTGGGAGCGGCGGGATCGATCCTATCTGAGATGCTGATCGGCTCCAATTTTGGACTCGTGGCAAAAGTCAACCAAAAGATTGTGGTCAGAGCACCTGATTGGTTTTATGTGCCTCAAGTGCGTCCCATTGCAGATGGCGTAATTCGTCGCAGCTACACTCCTTATTTAGAGGGATCTGCTGTGGCGATTGTGATGGAGTTTCTGTCTGAGACCGAGGGTGGTGAATTATCCGCTCGATCGACCCCACCCTATGGCAAACTCTATTTCTACGAACAAATCCTGCAAGTACCGATCTATGTCACTTATGACCCCTACGAACCAAGTCTGGAAGTGCGTTATTTGGAGGATGGTCGATATATCCTCTCGATCGCTAATAACCAAGGACAGGTGTGGATACCAAGCTTGAATTTATATTTGGGCATTTGGGCAGGCGAAAGATTGTGCCAACCATCGAACTGGCTGCGGTGGTGGGATCGTGATGGTAATTTGCTACTCTGGAGTTCAGAACAGGCTGAGCAGGAGCATCAACGCGCCGAGCAGGAGCATCAAAGAGCTGAACAAGCAGATCAAAGAGCCGAACAAGCAGATCAACGTGCCGAACAAGCGCATCAACGTGCGGAGGCATTAGCTGCTAGATTAAGATCGCTTGGGATTGACGATCTCGAAGCATAATTTCTGGTAACCCCTAAAGGTCAATGATTATGAAAAATAAGTACATTCCTTCCGAGCAATATCGCCAAATGCTGGTGCGTGATGGCGATCGACGCTTTCAAGATTGGCACTCCAAGTTTTTACAGTACCAGCAAGATTTTCTCAAACAAACGGCCTCAGCAAGAATAAAGTAGGACTGGGTGAGTGATTTTTGGAGTTGGTACAGTCGATCGAAACAACAGGCAAAACTCGAACAGATTCCGCTGTTTGAACTCGATTGGCTGATCGCAAGAACGACGCATATCGATAAGTTAGCTTTGCGGCTAGAGCAAGGTGACTTAGATCGCGATCGATTGGCAAAACTGGAGCAACTATGGCAAAAGCGGATTACTGAAAAAATACCCGTGCAGTATCTAGTTGGTTCGGTTACTTGGCGCAATTTGGAGTTAACCGTCACCCCTGCGGTGCTGATTCCCCGCCCTGAGACTGAACTAATTATCGATCTGATCGTCGAACTGGTTAACGATCCAAGCGCGGTGGGAAATTGGGTTGATTTGGGTACAGGCAGTGGTGCGATCGCTTTAGGGCTGGCTCAAGTTTTACCCAATTGCCTAATTCATGCTGTGGACTGGAGCGAGGATGCTTTATCGATCGCCGCAATTAATGTTGCAAATAATCATCTTGTCGATCGAATCAAGTTAGATCATGGTCAATGGTTTGAGCCGTTATCCGAGCTGAAGCTAAAAATTAACGGCATGGTATCGAACCCGCCATATATTCCAACCGCCGAGATCGCGCATTTACAACCAGAAGTCGCCCAACACGAACCCCATCTTGCCCTCGATGGTGGTGTTGATGGCTTAGAGGCAGTGCAACATTTAATCGACACTGCGCCCGCATATTTAATTTCAGGTGGATATTGGATCGTGGAATTAATGGCTGGGCAGGCAGATATCGTTCGATCGAGACTCAAAGCCCAAGGCAGTTACGACCAGATTCAGACTCATTTCGATCGAGCGGGGATCGAGCGGTTTGTCTCGGCCCGAAAAATCTAGCTGCCAATATCGATCGGAATGCAAATAGTTGTATCCTAGATCATAATTAAGTTAAGTTTAATTAAGCACTCGATAAATATTTGGATTCTAGTATATGAAAACTTCTTGGAAAACCATACTGCTATGGTCTTTGCCGATTGTAGTAGTGGCATTTTTCTTATGGCAGACTTTATTTTCGCGTCCATCGCAATCGCAGCCACCGCAGAGTATTAATGCTGCCAACACCCGCATTACCTATGGCAGATTTTTAGAATATTTAGATGCCCGTCGCGTGCGTAAAGTTGATATTTACGATGGCGGTCGTACCGCAATCATTGCTGCTACAGATCCGCAGCTCGAAAATCGCGAACAACGTGCTCGTGTTGACCTACCGCTCTATGCACCTGAGCTGATGGATCGTTTACGTGCAGCCAAGGTTGACTTAGCTGTATATCCACCTCGCAACAATAGTGCGATCTGGGGATTTCTCAGCAATCTATTTTTCCCTTTGGCTCTAGTCGGGGGATTATTCTTTTTGTTTCGCCGCTCTGGTCAAATGGGTGGGCCTGGTCAAGCGATGGATTTCGGTAAGTCGAAAGCCCGCTTCTCGATGGATGCCAAGACAGGCGTGATGTTTGATGACGTGGCAGGAATCGAAGAAGCCAAAGAAGAACTCCAAGAAGTCGTAACTTTCCTCAAAAAGCCAGAAAGATTCACGGCTGTGGGAGCCAAAATTCCTAAAGGTGTTTTGTTGATTGGGCCACCAGGTACTGGTAAAACATTACTAGCCAAAGCAATCGCAGGTGAAGCAGGCGTACCGTTTTTCTCGGTCTCAGGTTCAGAATTTGTCGAAATGTTTGTCGGTGTGGGTGCTTCACGGGTGCGTGATTTGTTCAAAAAAGCGAAGGAAAGCGCACCTTGCATCATCTTTATTGATGAAATTGATGCCGTCGGTCGTCAACGTGGCGCAGGCATTGGTGGCGGTAATGATGAGCGCGAACAAACGCTTAACCAAATCCTCACCGAGATGGATGGATTTGAAGGCAACACTGGCGTAATCGTAATTGCTGCGACCAACCGTCCTGATGTGCTGGATTCAGCATTGCTGCGTCCAGGTCGATTCGATCGACAGATTAGTGTCGATCCACCAGATATTAAGGGTCGCTTACAGGTTCTGGGCGTTCACGCACGCGGCAAGAAAGTTGGCGATGATATCTCACTTGAAGCGATCGCTCGACGTACTCCAGGCTTTACGGGTGCTGACCTTGCTAACCTGATGAATGAAGCCGCTATTCTCACGGCTCGTCGGCGTAAAGATGCGATCGGGATGTCAGAAATCGATACCGCAGTCGATCGAGTGATTGCTGGACTAGAAGGCAAAGCTCTAGTGGACAGCAAAACCAAGCGATTGATCGCCTATCACGAAGTTGGTCATGCGATCGTTGGCACGATGATCAAAGACCATGACCCTGTATTAAAAGTGACTCTAATTCCAAGAGGGCAAGCCGCAGGACTAACTTGGTTTTCTCCTTCGGATGAGCAATCTTTGATCTCTCGCGCTCAGATTCTGGCACGAATCACAGGGGCTTTAGGCGGTCGCGCTGCCGAGCAAGCCGTGTTTGGGGATGCTGAAGTCACTACAGGTGCAGGCAATGATTTGCAACAGTTGACAGGCATGGCACGTCAAATGGTAACTCGTTTCGGCATGTCCACGATCGGCCCCATGTCTTTGGAAGGACAAAGCTCTGAAGTTTTCCTCGGTCGCGATCTAATGTCTCGTTCCGAATATTCCGAAGATATTGCTGCTCAGATCGATCGACAAGTACGAATGATCGTCCAAGAGTGCTATCAAAACGCCCTCCAGATCATCTATGACAACCGTACAGCGATCGATCGAGTCGTAGATATTCTGGTCGAAAAGGAAACGATGGATGGCGATGAATTTCGTCAGATCGTGGCTGAGTACACAGTTGTGCCCGAAAAAGAACGCTACGTGCCCCAACTTTAGGGGGTATCTTACCCTAGCTCCTCTCTTTCAAGGAGAGGAGTCAGGCGTGAGGTTTTAGTAATATTAAGTATTGAGTTTGAAAGTTGAGTGAAGTTCGATCATGGCAGACCAGCTAATTCGCGCCACTGCTGCCGAGGGTGGCATTCGGGCTGTAGGTGTAATGACGACACAGCTTACGCAAGAAGCTCGTCGTCGTCATAAATTGTCTGATGTCGCAGTCGCGGCTTTGGGTAGAACGATGAGTGCGAGTTTGCTGCTGGCATCTAGCATGAAGCAACCTCAGGCAAGGGTGACTATTCGGGTTCGCAGCGAGGGCGAACTAGGCTTGATTTTCGCTGATGCTGGCACCGATGGGACAGTGCGCGGCTATGTTGATAATCCCAATGTCCAGTTACCGCCAAATGCCGACGGCGAACCCGACATTGCCAAAGCGGTGGGACACGAAGGATTTCTGCATGTACTTAAGGATGTTGGCTACGGTCAACCCTATTCCAGTACGGTTGAGCTGGTGACTGGCGCGATTAATGAAGATGTCTCTTATTATTTATCTTCTTCCGAACAAACTCCTTCAGCACTCTTGTCGGGAGTCTATGTCGATCGAACAGGCGTAACTGCGGCGGGTGGATTACTGTTACAAATTATGCCTAAAGCGGCGCGTGATGACAGCTTAATCGCCGTATTGGAATCGCGTGTATCGGGATTGAGCAGCTTTGGCAGATTGCTAAATGAAGGAAAATCTCTAGAAGAAATCCTCCAAGATGTATTGGGCGATTTGAGTTTAGAAATATTACCTAAACCACAGACCCTGAGATTTCAATGTCGCTGCTCATTCGATCGAGTTTTAGGAGCCTTAAAAATGCTAGGTGAAGCCGAACTCAAAGATATGATCGTCGAAGATCAAGGAGCTGAAGCGATCTGTCATTTTTGTGCCGAGGTCTATCATGCCGATAGCAACCAGTTAGAACAAATTATTTTGAAGCTGAAAGCCGAAGCCATCGCTTGATAAGCTAGAATCTCAATGTATCGACAATATCTGCAATGCCTACTCTAATCAAAATTTCCAAACAAAAGCTCAAAAATCCGCCACTCAAGGTTTGCAGATTAGGCGATCGACAGTTGCGTCAGCCAGCCAAGCGAATCAGCAAAGTTAATGAAGAGATCCGTTTTCTGGCAATCCAAATGTTGCAAACCATGTACAGCAATGACGGGATTGGACTAGCAGCACCTCAAGTTGGCGTTCACAAACAGTTGATCGTGATTGATATTGCGACCGACAAGCCCGAAGAACCGCCGATTATTATGGTTAACCCTGAAATCAAATCGACTGGCGGCGGCATTACTAATGGCGAAGAAGGTTGTCTCAGTATTCCAGAGGTATTTCTTGATGTGATCCGTCCTGAAAAAGTCACGGTTGCCTATCGCGATGAAGAAGGCAGACCTCAGCTTCTAGTCACAGATGGATTGTTAGCAAGAGTAATTTTGCACGAAATCGACCACCTCAATGGTGTGCTGTTCGTCGATCGAGTTCAAAATGCCAATGCGTTAAACAAAGAACTCAACAAATTCGGCTTCTCGGTGAAAGACGTAAATTCAATCAAGTAAAGTTTCAACTCAAGCTATACATCCTTTTAGCAACCTCTTACTTGAATGTTCAAACCTCACAGTATTCAAGACTATTCTCCTGCACGTGTCACTGTGATTGGAGCAGGTAATGTCGGCAGTACACTTGCCCAAAGGATTGCTGAGAAGAACCTAGCTGATGTCGTCTTGCTGGATGTCGTACCAGATAAATCCGCAGGGATAGCATTGGACTTGATGCAGGCAAGATCGATCGAACAACACGATCGATCGATCGTTGGTACGGAGAAATACGAAGACACAGCTAACTCTGACATTATCGTGATTACGGCGGGGCTATCGCGAAAGCCAGGCATGACCAGAGATGACCTGTTGCGAACTAATGCTGAGATTGTTGCAGATGTGACCAAGAAATCGATCGCCCATTCTCCCAACGCGATCTTGATTCCTGTGACTAATCCGCTTGATGTCATCACTTATCTTGTCTGGAAAATCAGTGGTTTACCTACACATAAAGTTGTGGGGATGGCAGGAATTTTAGATGCCTCCCGCTTTCAGACTTTTATTGCGATCGAGTTAGGCATTTCGATCGCCACTGTCAACGCTATGGTGATGGGAGGACATGGCGATTTGATGGTGCCCTTGCCCCGCTACTCGACCGTCAGTGGTGTGCCGATTACCGAATTGATGTCTGAGGAGGCAATCGATCGACTGGTCGATCGAACTCGTAATGGTGGTGCTGAGATTGTCAAACTGATGAAAACAGGTGGAGCCTATTTCGCTCCTGCTTCTGCGGCTTATGTGATGGTGGAATCGATCCTTCTCAACCGTCGCCGCATCGTACCTGCTGCCGCCTACTTGCAAGGAGAATATGGCTTAAATGGCTTATTTATGGGCGTTCCCGTTCAACTAGGTCGTCAAGGCGTTGATGCGGTAATCGAACTCAAGCTCTCACCTGATGAGCTAGCCGCACTCCATACTTCAGCTAAATCGATCCAAGAGAATATCGAATCCCTCCGACCAATGGGCATTTTGCTCGACTGATTCGATCGGCAAGCGATCATCATTAGAAACTGTCATTGACATGGGCGAGTCTATGAATGTGAAAGATTCGATCGAACGAAATGAGAGACTATGATTGCTTGTCTGTATAACTCACCAATATTGGTATCCTACCCAGAAACATTCTGTATGATTACTAGTGGTCTATCAATCCTGTTTTGATAGATGGCTTTACTTTTTAACCGCCACTAAGAAAGACTTTTAAGCCCTCATTTCACGGCTGACGGAACACTAGTTAGGCAGCTTCATTTCTTGACAGGGTAGTATATGTATATAGCCTGAAGATTATTGCCAAATTGTGAGAAAGATTAAGGTTCTCCGAGAAAATGAAACATAGTTTGAAACAGGATTCCAAGATTTATAAAGTTTTACTCTCTTCACCTACTAAATTGGAAGGGAGCTATCAGCAAGAAGACGTACTTATTGAACCTGTGCTTCTAAATAGCTTGGGTATTTATTCTTCAAGTTCTGAAAATTCGATTGGTCGATACCACTATATGCTCGTCTTCGACTTCATGCCACCGCCAAACGAGCAAACTATACTTATTCCTGACTATTCACATATTGGAGATTATGTCTGTATTGCTTTATCTGTCTTGTATGGGAAGAGATTTGACAATCATGGGATGATTGAAGGCTCTGGGTTTTTTTGGATGCCACACTATGAAGATTTAATTAACTTTTCTCCTTGGCGTTATTATCCTACCTATAGCGATCTGCCTAGAAAGGACACCAGTATTAGACTTGAACTAAAAGAAGCTGCTTCAATCATAGATTTCACTGTTCACCGTAAACTTGAAAATGAAAAACTTTTTAGATGTTTTTTTAATGCAGCTAAGTTTTACCTTAGTTCGATCAAGTCAATACATTCTGATCTAGATAAAGCTTATCTAGATTTAATAACCTGTGGAGAAATACTGTCTAATTTTTATGATTATTCAAAGGATGAGCTTTTAGATGATGATCTGGATAAACTATTAAAGAGATTATCCTTACACGGTATTCCTGATAACGATTTGGGATTTATAAGAGGACGGTTGCATCAGGTCAAAAGAAAATTTTTCTTGACGCTGAAAAAGCTAATTAATGAATCTTTCTTTAAAGCTACTGAAAGCAGGATAGAGGATGGGAAATTTACTCAAGAGAATATTGATAAAAGTATCAAAGCTGCTTATGATCTGAGAAGCAAATATGTTCATACTGGAGTTGAGTTTAAAGATTGGATTCAAGTTTATCCAAGCAGTGAAGATCACCTGAGCGAAGTACTACCTTCTGGTTCTATTCCCAACGTAGATGATGAAAAATTGAAAAAACTAATTGAAAAAATACCAACATATGTCGGGCTGGAAAGAATAATGCGCTTTGCTTTATTAAGGTTTTTGCACACTAACGGCATTTATATTCATTGTGATTTAGATTCTTAATGTGATGATATTGCCATGTGTCAGCAGCCTAACAATCCGCTTGTACACTGACCGTATCGAGTTGGTTGGTTGAGAACGAAATGTTACTAGCGGCAGGTGAAGCGAGAACGTTACATTGAACTTACAGCGCGATCGATCACTGCTCCAACTCGAAGAAGGGCAATAAATGTGGGACTAGATTACGATTGAGTCTTAATCTCGTTTTACGCCCATGATTTTTAAATTCTTACGCGACTTGTTGAATCGGGCGATGCACCGCTAGAGCCTATGAATCGTTAAACTTACCTGCTACGTCTTTCTTAGAAAGTTCGATCGATTGACTATTTCCAAGAATTAAATTCTAAAGGTAGTATATTAAAGAATAAAAGGTAGTCGTTTTAGAATGTATTAAAGTTGCACTTGTGCAATTGTAAGTAAAATGCAAAAGAAAAATTTTTTAGAAACTATAAGTCAAAAAGTAACTTACTTTTTTGCTTCTTTTACTGTGAACGAATCTAGGCAAATTGGTTTTGACACTCGTTTGAATCCTTGGGAAAATCCTCCTGAGCCGACTGAGGCTATGAAGGTGTCAATTGAGTTAAACAAGCGTATGACTAAAGATAAGTGTGGCAATTCCTATCTATAGAAAATTTTTCAGGTGATTTAGGTTCTTTTAGCTGTGGTGAAACACAAGACGAAAAAGGGCTAAACGATTTTTTGAAATTATCTGCCCGAAAATTTCATGGTGAAGGTACTTCTTCAGTTTATTTAATGGTTGATAAGCTCTTCCCTTCTGATGTAGTAGGATATTTTACGCTTAGTAATTCACTAATTCCTTCTAATGAAGTACCCGATCCTTTCAAAGAATGGATTTCCTTTGACATTCCTAGTGTACTTATAGGTAAATTTGCGCTCTGCAAGGCTTATCAAGGCAAAAAATCGGAAGATGGTATTAAAATTAGCCAAATCCTTGCGACAGAAGCTTATAGAAGGATATTAGGTCAATATAATGCAAAAACAATCGGGTTTAACTCAGTGAGGGTAGATACTCAACCTAGTAATCAAAAAGCTCTTACATTTTGGACTAAGCAAGGTTTTATACCTTTTAGAAAAACAAAAAGATTTCTCTTCCTCCCTGTCAGCCATCTATCTAAATATTTTGAATAACGCAAGTTCTGCAAATCGAGTTTGACAAAGGGTTTAATGTCACTGATTTACACAATATGCGGCGTTTTACCTAACATTTCCAATTCACGACTCACTGCGTCTCGAATTAAGCTGGACTCATTACCGCAGACTTATTCGCGTTGAAAACCCAAAAGCTCGTGATTGGTATATCAACGCACAATCCTTACATATTGGGTTTTTTAAACTTACCTGCTACGTCTTTCTTAGAAAGTTCGATCGATTATCCCAAAAATAGCTTATAAGCAGGATTTTGATTCTCATCCCAATAGCGATAGCCAAGAGTATCGAGAAATGCTTGCCACTGAGATAGTTCCTCTGGTGGTACTTGGATGCCAACCACAATCCGTCCATAATCAGAACCATTATTACGATAGTGGAAGAGACTGATATTCCAATTGGGACTCATAGAATTGACAAATTTCATCAATGCGCCTGGACGTTCAGGAAATTCAAATCGATAGAGTAGTTCGTGATCTGCTAGCGGCGATCGACCCCCCACCATGTGCCGCAGATGTAACTTAGTCAATTCATCATCAGTTAAGTCGATCGTTTTGAGATTTTTAGCTTCAAATGTCTCGACGATTTTTGCGGCATCGGCACGATTTTGGATTTGGACACCCACAAAAATATGCGCTTTGTCAGCATCGGCAATTCGATAGCTAAACTCGGTGAGATTGCGCTTACCAAGGCACTCACAAAACTTGTGCAGACTCCCTGGAGTTTCGGGAATTGTCACAGCAAAAATGGCTTCACGACGTTCGCCAAACTCGGCTCGTTCTGCGACAAAACGAAGTCGATCGAAGTTCATATTCGCACCACAGGCGATCGCAATCAGAGTTTTACCCTGAATCTGTTCACGCTCGACATAAGCTTTTGCCCCTGCGATCGCTAAAGCCCCTGCTGGTTCTAGAATCGATCGAGTATCCTCAAACACATCCTTAATTGCGGCACAAGTGTCATCCGTATCGACCAAGATCACCTCATCGACATATTGCTGGCAGAGGCGAAACGTCTCTACCCCAACTTCTTTGACTGCCACACCATCAGCAAATAGACCGACTTGAGCTAATTTAATCCGATGCCCTGCTTGCAAAGATTGATACATCGCATCAGCATCCACTGGTTCAACGCCAATAATCTTAATCTCAGGTCGTAACCGCTTCACATACGCAGCAATCCCAGAAATCAGCCCACCCCCACCGATAGCGACAAAAATTGCTTCGATCGGTTGCTGACATTGCCGCAGCAGTTCCATGCCAATTGTGCCTTGTCCAGCAATCACATCTGGATCATCAAACGGATGGATGAATGTCAAACCCTTCTCGATCTCTAGCTTACGAGCATAGACATAGGCATCATCATAAGTATCACCATGCAGCAACACCATCCCACCTCGCGCCCTTACTGCATCCACCTTCATCTGAGGCGTAGTCAAGGGCATGACAATGATTGCTTGAGTTCCCAATCGACCCGCGCTAAGGGCAACACCTTGAGCATGATTTCCTGCTGAAGCGGCAATCACTCCCTTAGCTAGCAATTCAGGTGATAGCTGTGCCATCTTATTGTATGCACCCCGCAGTTTAAACGAGAATACAGATTGCATATCCTCTCGCTTCAGTAGGAGTTTGTTATGCAGTCGTGCCGATAGATTTGGGGCAATTTCTAGTGGTGTTTCTTGGGCAACATCATAGACACGCGCAGTCAAAATTCTCTCTAGATAATCGGAATGCATAAAAAGTTCGCAAATGCCAGATGGAGTCCAATTTTACGCTACTTAATACCAAACCTGCTATGTTCGATCGATCGGTGATTAACCGAAGCAGCCTTCTTTGCATATTGATCCTGCTCTTGTGCCTTCTGCTTAACCCGAACTCACGTTAATAAGGTAAGGTAATTTAGATAGCTTCCCACACTAATTTGAGTCACTCTCTTGAAGCAAGCCACACTCCATCAGCTCCAAGTATTTGAAGTTGCCGCCCGACACGGTAGTTTTACCCGCGCCGCCGAAGAACTGTTCTTGACTCAGCCCACTGTGTCAATGCAAATCAAGCAGCTCACAAAAGCTGTAGGTTTACCATTATTCGAGCAGGTGGGCAGAAAACTTTATCTCACCGATGCGGGACATGAGCTGAATAAAACCTGTCAAGAAATATTTGGTAGATTGTCGCAATTTGAAATGACGATCGCCGACATGAAAGGATTGAAACAGGGCAAACTGCGTCTAGCTGTAATTACAACCGCAAAATACGTTATCCCGCGACTGTTGGGACCATTTTGTCAACGTTATCCTGGCATTGATGTCTCGCTGAGGGTCACCAATCATGACAGTGTCGTCGAGCGTTTGGTCGAAAACCGCGACGATCTCTATATTCCCAGCCAGATGCCCACAAATATCGATGTCACTTCCTACCCATTTCTGGAAAATCCCCTTGTCGTGATGGCATCCTGCAATCATCCTTTGGCGCAGGAAAAAAATATTCCGATCGAACGGTTGATGAATGAGCCTTTTATCATGCGCGAGCCTGGATCTGGTACACGTCAAGCTGTCCAAGATTTTCTCGATCAGCACAAGATTTCAGTCAAGATCAGGCTAGAGTTATCTAGCAACGAAGCGATTAAACAGTCGATCGCTGGTGGACTGGGGATTTCAGTCCTCTCTCGTTATACTTTGGCACTCGAAGGTTCAACTGGTCAAATTGTGGTTTTAGATGTCCAAGGCTTCCCGATCCAACGCCACTGGAATGTCGTCTATCCTGCGGGTAAACAACTTTCGATCGTGGCACAAACCTTTTTGGACTATCTCAAAAATGAAGGGCGAACGATCGCCGAAAAAATTGTGTTCTAAGCTTGGACTTGCCTCTTAGATCCATGCCAATTCGATTAGTCGAAGTTACTAGAGAAATCCTGCCACAAATCAGATCGATCGATCAGTCCTGTTTAGGTGGTCTTTGGAGTCTGGAGTCTTACCAGCAAGAGATTGACAATCCTCATAGTTACTTGCTAGCGGCGATCACCGAAGATCGTATAGTTCTAGGATTTGCTTGCCTGTGGTCGGTTTTAGAGGAAGCTCACATCACTATCCTAGCAGTGCGTCCAGAATATCACCGACAGGGCTTGGGACGATATTTAGTCTGGGGTTTACTCAAACAGGCGCATCTCAGAGGTTTAGAATGGGCAACCCTAGAAGTCCGCGCCTCTAATATCGCCGCGATCGAACTCTATAAAAATTTTGGTTTTACGATCATCGGCTCCAGACGCGGCTATTACCAAGTCACAGGCGAAGATGCCCTGATTATGTGGCTTAAAGGGCTGCACCATCCTGAATTTGCTCAAACCCTAGAAAATTGGGAGCAAGAAATCCGACAAAATCCCTACATCTTAGACATAGCAGGACTTTCAAACAGTTAATTACTCATAGCCAATTGCTAAACGAGATAACTTGTGCATAATTGTCCTGTGTTTAGAGATATTTGAGGAGCTTTTATGGCAAATTTTTTAGGAACAACATCTGACGACCTGTTGGTAGACGATCTAAATGCTAACTCTAGCTTTTTGGGTTACGGTGGCGACGACACTGTGTTCGGCCTAGATGGACAGGATACGATTTATGGCAATCAGGGCAATGACAGCCTTGATGGTGGCACTGGCAATGACACGATCTTTGGTGGACAGGACAGCGATACGCTCGTAGGTCGTGAAGGGGATGATCTGCTCAATGGCAACCTAGGCAACGATCAAGTGCGTGGCGGTAGCGGCAACGATACACTTTACGGCGGCAAAGGAAATGACAGCATCACTGGTGGGACTGGCAGTGATTTGATCGGTGGTGATAACGGCAACGATACTTTAATTGGCGCAAACCTCGGTGACGCTAACCCAGGCGTAGGTGAAATTGATACGCTCACTGGCGGTTCTGGTGTCGATCGATTTGTCTTGGGCGATAGCAGTAAAGTTTTCTATAATGATGGTACTGGCTCATCTTTTAGCTATGCTGTGATCACAGATTTCAACTTATCCGAGGATTCGATCCAACTTAAAGGCAATGTCTCTAACTATGTTTTAGGTGGCTCGCCTTCAGGTTTCCCGACTGGGATCTCGATTTACCTAGATGACGACGGCATTGTTGGATTTACCGCAGGTGACGAACTCATTGCGATCGCTCAAGGTGTTCCTAGCCTGTCTCTGACCAGTAGTTACTTTAATTTTGTCTAGATGGTTTGCCCAAATGATTAAGCGATCGCAACAACTCATGATCAATATCGGAACTGACTTCTCGACCTTATTGATGGCAATCCTAGTTTTATTGATAGGCTTGCCCCCTTCCAATGCTACACCTGACAGCTCATGCGATCGCTACATCAAGCAAGCCAACGAAAGCGTGTTCCAAACCACAGCAGTTGTGAATGTCGCCAAAGCCCAGATCGAAGCAGCCGAAGCTAAAACCAAAGACTTTCAAGCTTTGCTAAAAGAAGGTGCAGTCTCACAATCCCAGCTAGACAAAGCTACCAAAAAAGTTCAAGACTTAAAAAAAGAACTGGAACAATCGATCGACAAGCAAAAACAAGCTCAACAGCAGCTAGTCACACTCAAAAATATGACTTCCTGCGAAGCCCTCAAAATGCAGTAGAAAGTTAGTAATGATAGCGACATTGTAAAAAATTAATTCGCTCTTGACCAACCAGATAAACCAACCGATGCTCTTGGGTAATACGGCGAGACCAGATATTCGAGCCAAGATACTTTAGTGGTTCTGGCTTGCCGATTCCAGTAAAAGGATCTCGCATTACCGCCTCCACTAGATCCATTACCTTTAATGCCACTTTACGATCTGTTTCTATCCAACTTCTCAAATCTTCGCGAAAGTCTGAATCGAAAACCGCTGTTCTAGCAAGAGGAGTATTATCCTTTTTCAAGCCCTAGCTCCTTGCGTAATTCTTTAGGGGCTATGGGTAACTCTGTGCGATCGTGGGCACGATCGATTGCTCTAAGCAATCGTTCAGCATTTTTGGGCGATCTCAACAGGTGCATGGTTTCTAGCAAACTCTGCAATTCATCTGCGGCAATTAAAGCTACACTCTCACCACTACGCCGCTTTACGTATACAATCTCTCGATCGTTTGTGACGCGATCGAGCAAGCTTGCCAAATTCTGACGTGCTTGTGTATAAGTTGTTTCTATAGCCATATTTAAATTACTAAAATTACTAGTTGTACAGAAATATTGTACGTTACTGCTTATAAGATTTAATTGCTTATGCGATCGCAAAACAATATAAACTGGTAGGGTTGTCAAAAATTTCACACACTTGGGGTTTCGGGTGTTCTTAAAGCTTATAAAGCTAACGAGGATGCGCCCAAGTGTAAGGATAAACCCGAACACAAGGAGTTAAATCAATGCCAGTAGTTTCCCTAGCACAACTGCTAGAGTCAGGAGTTCACTTTGGGCACCAAACCCGTCGTTGGAATCCCAAAATGGAGCCATACATCTTTACCGAGCGCAATGGTGTTCACATCATCGACCTCGTACAGACGGCTCAGTATATGGACGAAGCCTACAACTATATGCGTCAGGCTTCAGAACAAGGAAAAAAAGTATTATTTGTCGGCACTAAACGGCAAGCAGCAGGCATCGTTGCCCAAGAAGCCCTACGTTGCGGCAGTTACTATGTCAACCAAAGGTGGCTGGGCGGGATGCTCACCAACTGGACGACGATTAAAACTCGCGTCGATCGATTGAAAGATCTAGAACGTCGGGATGAGAGTGGCGCACTCGATCGATTACCGAAAAAAGAAGCCTCGATGATACGGCGGGAAATGGAGAAACTGCAAAAGTATCTCGGTGGCATCAAAACCATGCGGAAGCCACCCGATATCGTCGTGATCGTTGACCAAAAACGCGAATACAATGCTGTGCAAGAATGCCAAAAGCTCAGTATTCCAATTGTGTCAATGCTTGATACCAACTGCGATCCAGATACCGTAGACATTGCCATCCCTGCGAATGACGATGCCATTCGATCGATCAAACTGATCATTGGCAAACTAGCTGATGCGATCTACGAAGGTCGTCACGGTCAGATCGACGAAGTAGACTACGACAGCATCGAGACGTTTGTTGATGAAGTTGTCGCCGCCGATCCAGAGACTGAGTCAGCCTTAGCTGATGCCTAGGCAATAGTAGATCGATAGTTTAGATCTTAATCTTATATAGAGCTAAACTATCGATCGTTAATAATTAGTGGTAAAAACTTACACCTCACACAGACCTTACGGGTAAACAATCATGGCAGAAATAACCACCAAACAAGTTCAAGAACTCCGTGCTAAGACAGGCGCAGGCATCAAAGATTGCAAAAAAGCACTCGAAGAAACAGATGCCGATCCGATCAAAGCGGCCGAATATCTCCGTCAGAAAGGTTTAGCCTCCGCCACCAAGAAAGCCAGTCGGGTTGCGGCTGAAGGCATAGTCCATAGCTATATTCACTTTGGCGCACGGATTGGTGTTCTGGTCGAAATAAACTGTGAAACTGATTTTGTCGCCCGACGTGAAGAACTAAAAGAGCTAGCAGATAACGTTGCCAAGCAAATCGCCGCTTGCCCCAACGTCGAGTACGTCAGCACTGCTGATATTCCTGCCGAAATTGTCGCAAAAGAGCGTGAAATCGAATCAGGCAAAGATGACCTCTCTGGTAAACCAGAAGCAATTAAAGATAAAATCTTACAAGGACGAATTGACAAACGCCTCAGGGAAATGAGCCTGCTGGATCAGCCCTATATTAAAGAGCAATCCAAAACAGTTGATGAATTGGTCAAAGAAACCGCCGCTAAGCTGAACGAAAATATCAGAGTGCGCCGCTTCTCTCGTTATGTTGTTGGCGAAGGCCCTCAGGACTAAAAAATATGAGCACTGCGCTCAGGCAAATCGAACAGGAAATTACCGAAATCGAGACATCGATCGACTCGACGGCAACTAAGATCCAGTCCACATATCTCGAATATGCCGAAGCAGTGGCCCAAGCAGTTCAGCAGCAGGTGATTATCGCGATGTACCAAGTTTGTACTCGCGATCGACCTGCTGCTTTTTTGACCCTAAGCTTCGATCGACGACATAAACTTCAGCAAGACGTGCAAATCCTCGCCAAAACCACCGTCGATCTCGTCAGGCAATCGCTAGCCGAATGTGTTCAAAACCTGCAATCCGATCAAGAAGCCGTCGATCGACTACTGACTAAAACCCTATCTGAAGCGTCCCAGACCGCCAACGACCTTCTAATTACGGCAAATATCCTTGACTCATCCACCAAAGAGACAGTGACAGAGATCCAAATCCGCCTGTCAGAAGTAGAATTCACCAATCGGACTGTGATGTCACATCGTGGCGAATTGCGCGTCCTATCTGCGCGACTAAACCAACTACACAGCGAACTAGAGCGAAAGCAAAAACTCAAAATGATCGCCGAAGCCGAACTAACATGGCGATCGAGCTGGACAGAACTAGAGTAGAGCGTTAGGTAAAAGTAAAACTGCCCTCAACCTCGACAAAGCAGTGCTAGAAACAAAACTATCTTGTCAGGAAAAGGAATCACGACAAAGTAACTGGGACACAAGAGCTGTAACCTGTGCAGGGGGTTTGGGGGAGGCACCTCGTCCCCCAATGGGGAGTTTGAGGGGCAAAGCCCTTCAAGCAACTGTTTTACATTTACCGAAACCTTCAAGCTCTATAATTCCAGTCAACCATGAGAACCGATACCCTCTTCTATCAACTATTTCAGAACTTTCATACATTACTATTTGAACTAATCGAGCAACCAGAATCAAATGCTGACGGCTACGAGTTTATTTCAGCCGAGGTAAAAGAGAAGGCTTTTAGATTTGATGGCATTTTCCTGCCAGATGTTGTAGAAAAGCCAATTATCTTTACCGAAGTCCAGTTTCAGAGTAGTGAATATATCTATTGGGACTTAATGGCAGAGAGTTGTATGTACCTCAGACAGTACAAACCCGCCAACAACTGGTAAGCAGTGGCAATTTTTGCCCGACGCAGTTACGATCCAGGCGAATTACCACATTTTCGCGAGTTTTTTGCCAGTAATCGGATTACGCGAGTGTATCTAGAGGATTGGCTCGATCGAGAAACTAATTACCTTGGTATTTCGATCGTGCAATTGATCCTGACAACAGAGGCAAAAGCACCTGAGTTTGCCAAGCAGCTAGCAGCCCAAGTAGAGCAAGAAACCACACTACTCCAACGAGCAGAGATAGTAGAATTTATTGAGGCGGTTCTGCGGGAGGAGATTCAAGCAATGTTTACAATCGACGACCTCAAACAGACTCGTTATTATCGAGACGCTATGCAAGAAGGCAGACAGGAAGGAGTGATTCAAGTAGCAATCAATCTGCTTAATAATGGAATGCCGATCGAACAGGTAGCTAACTTAACTGACCTATCGATCGAACAAGTGTCTCAGTTACAGAGCAGCCAAATCGCGCAATCAGCCCAGCCAATTGATGTATCCTAATGCTGTCAATTTCTGTAGGGTCTGTTTCACATATCAGCACACTTTAATTATCTCATTAATTACCTTGTTGCAAGTCAAACGCTTGCATAATAAGTGTTTTAACCTATGTGCGACCGATTATTTTTGCAGCTAGAGATAGATTCAGTCATTCAAAACGTTAAATATGTGTGTTATGTTAACTTCTGTAAGACGGCAAGTCCACAAGGCTCAAGCAATCTAATGTTCCCAGCTTGACAGGAACAGGTTCGCACTAAATCCTGTCATAACGCTCACATAGCATTAGAAAACTAAAGCTCGTAAAAACTAAGAAAAATCGAGGAGTAAACAAGTAAATGGCACTTATTGTTGGAAATACAATTGCAAATAACACTGGCGACGTACTTAACGCCACTTCATCAACTGGAGATGAAGTCAGAGGTTTGACAGGTAACGATACAATCTTTGGTGGTCCTGGCAGAGACACCCTCTATGGTAACGAAGACTCTGACGTAATCTTCGCTGACAGCAATACTAATACGGCTAGCGGTAATGACTCTCTTTTGGGCGGTCAAGGTAACGACACCCTAATCGGCTCTCGCTTTGGCTTTGGTGGCGATAGCCTCAACGGTAACAAGGGCGATGACGTTGTAATCGCTTCAATTTTCGCTGGCGACAGACTATTTGGTGGTCAAGATAACGACACCCTTTACGGTAGCAACAACGGTGGTTCCGATGACCTAATCGGTAACCTAGGCAACGACAGAATCTTCGGTGGTATTGGCGACAGACTCTTCGGCGAAGCTGGTGATGATGCCCTATTTGGTGGTTCTGGAGCCCAAACACTGACTGGTGGTTCTGGTGCTGATGATTTCATATTCCAAGACATCGTAACCAAAGCTTTCACTGCCATTGGTATCCCTACTGTGACCGAAGGTGGTTACGGCGGACTTGACATCATCTCCGACTTCAACAGTACTGGCAGTGGTGAAGGCGATGTAATCGACTTCAGAGACCTTGCATTCGGAGCTAGTGTTGTTGCTGAATCAACCTCTGATGTAAACACTCTTGGCGGTGTCAGGCTAACCGTGACTGGCTCTAATCTTGATGGTAGCAGTGCTGCTCAAGTCGTTATTGTCAATGACATTAGCCTGAATCAATTGCTTACCACCAACTCTATCTTGGTGAATGGTAATGTCTTTAACACTACTACTTCTACACTCGCTGATGGTAAGTTTACCTTTGGTACTCTAGCCAACGTCGGAAACACAGTCCTTCCTGGTGACAATGTTGCTAACGATATCATTGGCACGATCAACAACGATACCCTCGTTGGTAATGGTGGTGATGATACTCTGAGCGGTATGGTTGGTAATGACAGCATTGATGGCGGTGCTGGTGCTGATAGATTGATTGGCGGTACTGGTACAGACACCCTTACTGGTGGTACTGGCTACGACACTTTTGTGTTCAATAGGTTCTCCGAAGGTGTAGATACAATCACTGACTTTAACTTTACTACTGGTGTTAATGCAACAGTAGCTGCTGCATTTTTCCCTAATCCTGTTGGTCTTCCAGGTGGAGAAGTTATCGAGGTGGGATTAGCCTTCGGTGGAGTAAACCTTGGCAGACCAGTTGGATCTGTTTATGTGGCTGATTTAGCTGGTAACGTATCGTTCGCAGGTCCTGGCACATACTCTAATGGAGCCTTGATCCCAAACAGTGGCTTTGGGGTTTCCGACTATCTTGCTAGTGCAGGCGCTCCATCTGCTGTTTTTGCTTCTGGTGGTGCTCAAGGTTCTTCTCTTGGTTTTTCAGCTTATCAGCAAGCCAACAGCCGAGGTGCATTCTACTTCGACCAAGTTGGCGGTGGACTATTCTATGATTCTGACGGACCTGGTACTGGAGCTATTTTCGAAAAGTTTGCCCAGTTGTCACCAACAGGATTTGGAACTGCTCCTCTTCTCCAAATCATCTAAAGCTAAAATTAAGGCGACTTATGCCTTTATCTAGCTAACTTAAAAGAGGTGAGAGTTTAATATTCTCACCTCTTTTTTATTTTTCTCTAGTTTTAGATCCCCGACTTTTTGCATCGTTGGCGCAGCTAGTCTTTGCTTTCATCGCCAAAGTCGGGGAGTTGCATCACTTACTTTTCTCTATTACCGTCTCTCCAGCCCCCCAAAATTAAACATTGCCCGTTTCGATCGGGTCTCCTACGGGTGGATGCCAACCACCACGAACCCAAAATTGGCGTGCTTTGATGATAAATCTGTCATTATGTCGATCGTTCATGATTCAGCAATTAGCTTGGCATTAGCAAGAGTAAATATTCGATCTAGTTCCAAAATGCTATTCAGTTCTGCCTCTTCATCCGCACTGAGCTGACTTAATTTTCGTTCTGTTGTAAGCCGATCTAGACGATCTTGTAATTCATCTGTGAACTTGAACAGGCAAATATCTCTTACTTTTTTGGTGGTAATGCCAGTACTAACCCAAAAAGAGGGCTGAATCATAGTTTGTGACAACATAAACTCTCTTCCTATGTCCTAAAAACACGTTAAAAACTTAGAGGCTTAACCAGTCAGTCAGATCGCTCATCTCCACAAAATCCAGCAAAGCATCGCCAAGTTCTTCAATCCGTTCCGTATCTAGTTGGCGCACCGCATTTTGCACCTGTGGCGACAAATTTCCCAGTTTTCGACTTAGTTGACGCAACACTAGATTTGCTTCTCCTTGTTGCCGTCCTTCTTGCAAACCCTCAGCCTTACCTTCGACTTTACCCTCAGCCTTAATATCTTGATAGATTACAGATTCCTGCATAATGTCACTCCGTAATAAACGTTTAATAAAAAAGTCGTGAGTCTAGGTATTTAAAAAAGTATAGTAAATCCTTCTTGAGCAAAGTGTTTGTCTTGTGTCAACACTTCAGATATTCCCATCTGCTTCATCACAACCATAGATATACAATCTGTCAGACTGTAGCCCTTATCGGGACGTTCATAGTAAAGTCTAAGTCCAGACCGTCGGAGATCTTCTCTGTGCTTGATTAGCAGAACATCTGGGTCAATATCGATCCGTCGGCTCAGGTCAAATGCCCTCATTCGCAGGAAATCACCTTTACTCGCGAAGTAGTTGAGAACTTCATCCACTACTGCATCAGTTACAACCACCCGTCTATCAAAATACATTTGCCCTATTCTGATGGCTTGAGCATGACTTTCATCATTTACATTAATCAAAGCGATCCAGTAAAAAGTATCAGCAAAAACTATCTTCACTCTTCTACCTTGGGCGCACCATAGAGATAAAAGTCGTGATTTTTTGCCGCATCTCTTGGTAACTGTGCCAATGCCTCTGGAGGTGCATCCTTCATTAAGTCTCCAGCAAATTCCCAGATCGGTTTATGTAGTTGTAAATCTTCTAGCTCAGGGTTCGGCTCGGTTTGATACCGTCTAACTTTAGTAAACAGTAAAAAATCTAACACTTCATCAACCAGAAGATCTGGAGAGTTTTCTATCTCTCTAATTAGTTGTTCTTTTGAAGTCATAACCACTACTTTTTTATTTGATTTTTATCTCCAAGCTATCTCAAGATTGCTCCAGAAAACCCTTAAAGCTTTAGATGCTAAACCAGTCAGTCAGATCGCTCATCTCCACAAAATCCAGTAAAGCATCGCCAAGTTCTTCAATCCGCTCCGTATCCAGTTGCCGCACCGCATTTTGCACCTGTGGCGACAAATTTCCCAACTTTCGAGTAAGCAAGCGCAACACTAGATTTGCTTCTCCCTGTTGTCGCCCTTGTTGCCGTCCTTCTTGCAAACCCTCAGCTTTACCCTCAGCCTTACCTTCGACTTTACCCTCAGCTTTACCTTCGACTTTACCCTCAGCCTTACCTTCGACTTTACCCTCAGCCTTAATATCTTGATAGATTACAGATTCCTGCATAATGTCACTCCGTAATAAACGTTTAATCAAATCCTTATCTAATACTATCCCAGCCAACACCGCCGTCGATGCTGCCAAATTGCTTTGCACTCTGCGGTCTTCGATCTGCTCAATTTGTCGTGCTACCTGCTGCAAAGTCTCTTCAGGGTTACTCGTCTGGCTCAATACCGCAAACGGCAGTAATCCTTCAAACCTCTGAAATATTTCGGTCGGCTGTTCCCATAGTCTCACCACATCAAATTGATGTCGAGTCCGCGATAAATTGAAAGTGTCTTGATAGGCTAATTCTGAAGTAGTCGGAGTCAGGTAAATCACCACCTGCCGCATTTCCTTCAGCGGGAATTTGCGATAGACACGTATGCGATAGTCCAACATCCGAAACGGGATTATAGGCTTAGGCAGAGTTTGAAATTCTATGTGCAAGACAAGTTCCTGCGATTGCAACAAAATCAATGAATCAGCTCGAATTGGTTCGAGAGAAAGCTCAGTAGGGCTGAGTTCGGTCAGATCGATCGACTCCCCAATTAACCAAGCAGCAAAATCTTGGGGGAAAGTTTCAGCTAAAAAGCGACATACGTTATCAAACATGCCGTCGATTTTAGCAAAGAAATGACCTTGAAGATTTAGAGGCTCAACCAGTCAGTCAGATCGCTCATCTCCACAAAATCCAGCAAAGCATCGCCAAGTTCCTCAATCCGATCCGTATCCAGTTGCCGCACCGCATTTTGTACCTGTGGCGACAAATTTCCCAACTTTCGAGTAAAAACACCAAAGGAGCTAACCCAAAAAACCGACTAAAGATTCCAGCTTTTGCCAAGCCGCACCGCTATGGATGATTTCTAAAGCTAACTGCACACCTTGCTGCCAATTATCAACCTCGCCAGCGACCCGTAGGGCGATCGAACTGTTAAGTGCCACACAATTTGTTTGAGCAGGTTCTCCCTTACCTTGCAACACCGCTTTGAGAATTTCGGCATTTGCCGCAACATTACCACCCTTGAGGGCAGACAATGGGGCGTGGGGTAAGCCCAATACCTGTGGATCGATCGATTCAGATGTCACCGTACCGTTATGCAGAAATGCTAGATCGGTTCGATCTCCTAAACCAGCCTCATCCATCCCTTCACGACTATGTAATACTACTGCCGACGATCGACCCAAAATTTGTAATGCCTCAGCCACAGTCTGAATCATGCTGTTGTCATATACACCCATAATCTGTGCCGTCAGAGGTAACGGATTTACCAGTGGCCCAATCAGATTAAACACGGTTCGTACACCCAAATTACGGCGGATCGTGGCAACGGCTTTCATCGCAGGATGCCAATTGGGCGCGAACAGAAAAGTAATCCCGACCGCTTCGATCGCGGCGTGAATCTTTTCGGAAGGCGAACCGAGATTTATGCCCAGAGCTTCCAGTACATCTGCGGAACCAGCCCGACTCGAAACCGCACGGTTGCCATGCTTTGCCACTGGAACACCTGCTGTTGCCGCCACAAATGCCACTGCGGTCGAAATATTAAACGTTTCAGCCCCATCGCCGCCCGTACCGCAGGTATCTAAAAGCGTGTCAAAGCTGCCGACATTGGTAAAAGTTTGCCCCAGTGACGATCGATGTAATACGCCTGCCATTGCTGCCAACTCTTCAGCATTCACACCTTTGCATTGCAGAGCTGCGAGTATTGCGCCTGATAGTTCTGGCTCGATCGAACTATCTAGCCATCCTTGCATTAATGTTGTAGCTTGTTCGCTAGCAATCGATCGACGCTCGATTAATTGTTTTAAAATTCCCGACCAATTCTGTTCGCTCATGACTTTATTAATGCATTCATCCCTATTTTGCCGAATAATGACGGCGGTAGCGACTAAATAAGAAATATTAAAAGTATCTAGTTATGTTGCCACTTGTGATAAGGTGCTGTACTCTATAGTTCAAAATACTAAATCCACTTGTCGAAACATCAGCATCAGGTTCAATGAATCATTCATCTTCGACATTTTCAGCCGAAATTCAACAAGAAGAGTTAGAGCGCCATCTGCTAGAGTCTGCCCTAGTCGATCAGGAGCAGTTGACCTTGGCGAAAAAAATTCAAGTAAGGCAAGAAGGCCCCCTATTAATGATCTTATTCCAGCTTAGTTTTATCGATTTGCACCAGTTTAGCGGTCTACTCGATTGGATGACTCAGGCTGGAGCCGATGTTTGTTAACAGAATTAATTTGTAATCCTGAGTTTGTCATTCAGTAATCATCGATAATGGTCAATGACACGATCTTAACTCTGGTTGACATGAAACCTGAAAGTCCAGCAAATAATAAACTACCTCGTCGCTTACTGTGGGGATTAGCTCTCCCACTCGTTGTTTTGAATGGCTGGGCGGCTTTTCAGCTTTTCCAATTTTTTCAGCCGATTTTTATTACCCTCATTACTGCTTCGATTCTGGCATTTTTGCTGAACTACCCAGTCCAATCCCTCAAAAACCAAGGCGTAAAGCCAGGTTATGCCGTAACTCTGGTATTTTTGATCGCTTTGTCGATATTTACGGCGATTGGTGTGATTCTAATCCCAATTGCATTAGGGCAACTGAGCGAACTGATCAGAGGATTACCTGGCTGGGTTGACTCAGGCGCGCAACAGATCCAGTCACTCCAGCTCTGGTTAGAATCGCAGGATATTCAGGCAGACTTAAAAGGGATTGCGATCCAACTGGCAGATCGGCTGTCGGGACAATTGCAAAATCTGACAGGTAAGGTGTTCAACTTTGCGTTTGACGTTGCTGGCATTTTAGTGAGTGTGCTTTTGACGTTGGTGCTGACCTATTATTTGCTCTCGAAAGGCGATCGGGTTTTAGCAGGGATTTTTCAGTGGCTGCCACCACGTCTAGGCAAGGATTTGCAGCGATCGCTACGCCAAAATTTCCAGAATTACTATTTGGGTCAAGCTACGATCGCCTCACTCAATGGCGTAGCGATGACTTTAGCGTTTATCGCTTTGGATGTACCATTTGGCATCCTGTTTGGTTTAGGCATTGGAGTTGGCAGTTTAATTCCGTTTGGCGGTGCATTTACGATCACCATCGTTACCTCTCTGGTGGCGTTGGAGAACTTCTGGCTAGGCGTTAAGGTGTTGATTGCCACAGTGCTGCTCGATCAGATTGTGGGGAATGTGATCGCCCCGCGTGTGCTTGGTAGCCTGACTGGACTAAATCCTGCTTGGGTTTTGCTCTCACTCATGATTGGCTTGCGACTAGGCGGCCCCTTAGGTCTGGTAATTGCGGTGCCGATTGCGGGTTTCATCAAAACTACACTCGATAATCTGAGGCAGCCAAAAATCGAGCTTGCGACTGAAATTGCGATCGTTTCCGATCCTGGAAAGTCGATCGAAACCCTGACACCTGTGCCATAGACATTAGTTTGGGTTTGTTCGATCGAATTTTGCCTATTTTTCAAGAAAACCAAATAAGGTTGATAGGTCTTAGACTAAGCCTGTGCCATGACTTCTAGCTCGTATAAACTGGCATACATCCCTTGATTCTCAATTAGTTGATCGTGTGTACCCGACTCGATCAATTCTCCTTGCTTCAGTACTAAAATGCGATCGGCAGTGCGAATCGTTGAGAGTCGATGGGCAATGATAATCGTCGTACGTCCTTCTAATAGTCGATCGAGCGATCGCTGAATCAAATATTCCGTCCCGACATCCAAACTTGCCGTCGCCTCATCCAAAAACAGAATGCGTGGATCTCTAACTGCTGCCCGCGCAAAGGCTAGCAATTGCTTCTGCCCTCCCGAAAGATTTGTACCTCGCGCTCTCACCTGAGTTTGATATCCATTTGGTAAAGCTTGGATAAACGGATCGACATTCATCAATTTTGCCGCCGCGACCACCTGATCTTCGCTGTAGTCTTCACCCAAAGAAATATTACTCTGGACATCACCAGAAAATAGAAATACATCCTGCAAAATTACGCCGATATGATGCCGCAGTTCTTTTTGATTAATTTCGCGAATATCTACGCCATCAATCAAAATCCGTCCCTGATTCGGTTCATATAAACGTGACAGCAAACGGATAATCGAACTCTTCCCCGCACCAGTCGGCCCCACTAAAGCCACTTTCTCGCCTGGCTTAATCGTAAAGTCCAAATCCTTTAACACTAATTCTGATGGTTTATAGCCAAAAGAGACATACTCAAATCGAATTTCGCCTTTTCCATCTTTGGGTAAAAATTTGGGGATTTCGGGATCGCGAATCTCGATCGATTCATGCAAAATTTGGTTAATCCGTTCGATCGCCGTAAAGCCAGATTGAATGGTCGTGAACTTTTCTGCCAATTGCCGCAGAGGGTCAAATAATCGTTGCGAGAACAAAATAAAAGCCGACAGTTCACCGAAAGTGAGATTATTTTGAATAATCTGACCACCACCTAGCCACAATACGCCCGCGATCGCCACTAGCGAAATCCATTCCAAAACGGCTGACACGGCAGAATCATAGAAAATCGTTTGATTGATCTCATACATGTAGCGAGCGTTCACCGCCAAGTGCTTCTCAGAGTTGTATTGCTCACGCCGAAATAACTGGACAATGCTGGAGCCGATAATATTTTCTTGCAAAATCGAATTGAGTTCGGAAAGCTGCTCTCTGCCCTTGTAATTGGCTTTACGAAACTGAACCTGAAAAAATACAATTAGGCCTGTAACTGGGAAGATCATCACGACTAAAAGCAATGCCAGATCCCAGCGCAGCAGGAACATAAACACAGCGATCGTAAAAATGGCGGCAATATCACTGAAAATACCGACTGCCCCAGTGGCAAACACATCGCCTAACGCCTCAACATCGCTAGTTAGTCGCGTAATTAACTTCCCCACAGGCATTCGATCGAAAAAGCTAGTAGAAAGTAACGTCACATGATGAAATAAATCATTACGAATCTCGGCTGTGATCTTTTGTCCCACTTTTTGAACGAGAAAGCCTTGCCAAGACTGTAAGCCCAGCCGCACAACGATCGTAATCGCCACAAGCAGACAAATCCAGCGCAGCCCAGGCAGATCGCCATACTTGATCGGGCCATCGATCCCCTGTTGCACTAGCACTGGCTGAATCGCATTCGCCACAGAGAGCGGTACAAGCAACAGCAGCGAGATCACCAGATCTTTAGTACTGCCCTTGGCATAGGGAATTAACTTCAACAACAGCCGCCAGTCACTATCTTTAGCAGGATTTCCCTTCGTTCGATCGTCAGTCATGTGAAACAGTTTATTTTGATAGTTTGAGGAAATAGCTATAGCTATCCTTAGCCAGCATGACACAAGCTCCAAGAATCCCGCAAAAACCTCAAACAAAAACAGGGCAGAACCTGAATGTTTGCCCCAATATTATGTATATAGAACTCAATATCTAGCTAAATATTCAAGTAACTATTCAAGATCTTTATTGCTAGGGTTGCGAGACGGGTCGCTGTTCAAGAAACCAAACACAAACAGACCAATGAAGAAGAATACTGTGATGTAAACAACTATCTTAAGCGTGAGCATGAATTAAGTCTCTCCTGATAAGAGCAGTAATTTTAATTTTATGAATCAGCCTAGATTTTAGCGGAAAACTGAATCAGATATTCAATTTCCACTTTAAGAGATGTCACGCTCTACGATGTTGAGTTACTAAAACTTATGAAGGAACGTTAAGTTATCTTGAATCTGGGGTACATGCTAATGATATCTTTGCTTCAGATAAGAAATAAAATTTCCTTCGATCGCACTGGAGAAGAACCAATGTCTGAAGAACAAGCTACACCAAAATCACAAGAAGCCACACCAGCCCTACCAAAAGTAATTAACGCTCCTGAAGCGGTTGCTGAGTCTGCTCCCGTAGAAACACTAAAACCATCTGGCAAAACTCCACTTTGGCCAGGTAGCACTGGTGGACTGCTGCCCTCATTGACCGAAAAATATCTGATTACTTGGACAAGCCCTAAACAACAAGTATTTGAAGTTCCTACAGGTGGAGCTGCGACGATGTTGTCGGGTGAAAATGCTCTGTACTTTGCGAAAAAAGAACAGGCTTTAGCTCTGGGTCGCCAACTCAGAACTTTTAAGATCTTCAACTACAAAGTCTGGCGTGAATTTGCAAATGGCGATCAAGTTTACTTGCATCCCAAAGATGGTGTTTTCCCTGAGAAGGTCAACGCTGGTCGGGCAATTGTCAACAGCGTCGCCCGTAAGATTGGCGATAACCCCAATCCGATCAAAGTCAAATTCACTGGCAAGCAAACTTACGAAGTCTAATTTCAGTAGTTAGCCACTTAGTAATTAGTTTAGTTAAGTTTAATTTTCAGGGCTGGAGGATAGTTGTTTTAAACTAATCTCTAGCCCCTGTTTTTTATTCCTATTATTTTCATGCCTTTTCCAGATTATTCGGAATTTTCACAGTTAGCGGCACAGGGGAATTTTGTGCCTGTTTACCAAGAACTGGTCGCCGATCTCGATACGCCTGTATCTGCTTGGTACCGCGTCTGTGCGGGGCAACCTTTCAGTTTTTTACTGGAGTCAGTTGAAGGCGGCGATCGAATTGGTCGATATAGTTACTTGGGCTGTGACCCACTGTGGCGACTGGAAGCGAGGGGAGATCTTACGACCCAAACTTTTCGAGATGGCACAGTTAAGACCTATACAGGCAACCCCTTTCAACATTTAGCTGCGTGTCTCGATCCGATCCATCCTGTGAAGCTGCCGAAATTGCCGCCGAGTTTGGGTGGTCTGATTGGCTTTTGGGGTTACGAACTGATTAAGTGGATCGAGCCAAAAGTTCCGATCTATCCTTGTGGGGAGCAAGATTTACCCGACGGATTGTGGATGCAGGTCGATAGTCTGCTGGTATTCGATCAGGTGCAACGCAAGGTGTGGGCGATCTCCTATGCCGATCTGCGCGATCGAGCCGATCCCAAAGTCGCATATGACCAAGCTTGCGATCGAGTTAATGCTTTAGTTGATAAATTGCGATCGCCACTGAATCGCCAAACCACCGCGATCGACTGGACAAGCCCAGGTTCTCAACCACCTGTTGACTACACCAGCAATGTCAGCCGCGCCGATTTTTGTCTGAACGTAGAGCGTGCCAAAGCCCACATCAAAGCTGGGGATATTTTTCAAGTCGTGCTATCGCAGAAATTATCAGCCGAGTTTAGCGGCGATCCGTTTAGCTTGTATCGATCGTTACGTGTGATCAACCCTTCTCCCTACATGGCTTATCTGCATTTTGACCAGTGGCAGATGATTGGTTCTAGCCCTGAAATTATGGTCAAAGCTGATAAAGTTGATGGCATCACAAAAGCCGTACTTCGCCCGATTGCTGGGACTAGAACGCGCGGGGCAACACCTGCTGAAGATAACGCCCTCGCCCAAGATTTACTCAACGATCCCAAAGAAGTTGCCGAGCATGTGATGCTGGTTGACTTGGGTCGAAATGATTTGGGGCGGGTCTGTACTAATGGCACAGTGGTTGTCGATGAGCTGATGTCGATCGAACGCTATTCTCATGTCATGCACATTGTCAGCAACGTGATCGGTGAACTCCATCCCAGTAAAACCGCTTGGAATTTGCTCCAAGCTAGCTTCCCTGCTGGCACGGTCAGTGGTGCGCCCAAAATTCGAGCGATGGAAATCATTCGCAATTTAGAAGTCGATCGACGCAGTACTTATGCTGGAGCCTATGGCTATTACGACTTTGAGGGACAACTCAATACGGCAATTACGATTCGCACGATGATTGTCCGCAATGGCACGGTCAGCGTCCAATCGGGGGCTGGGATTGTCGCCGACTCCGATCCCGAAAAGGAATACCAAGAAACTCTAAACAAAGCCAAAGGAATGCTAGAAGCCATTCGCTGTTTAGCTTAGCTCACTGCAAATGTCTCCGATCGACGTATGCAGTGACTCTATAACAGCCTCTAGTCAAGGTTTTCGCTGTTACTTAAAACCGCTATGAAACGATCTAGAAAAAATATTCTCGGAGATGATATCAACCTCTAAAGAACGGGGTAAGCTCTGCTAGCGACTAAGAAACAGTCTAAAAATTTACACCTACGGGGCAAAGCCATGAAATCTGAATTTAAAGCTAAACTGATCCAGCACATGCTGAACAAGAAGAATGGCGAACAGGGCTTCACCCTGATCGAACTTCTCGTTGTTATCATCATCATCGGTATCCTCGCCGCGATCGCGCTTCCTTCTTTCCTCAACCAATCCAACAAGGCAAAGCAATCTGAAGCCAAAACCTATGTTGGGACACTCAATAAGGGTCAACAAGCTTACTACACCGAGAAGAATACATTCGGTTCTGACGTAGCGATCTTAGGTATCGGTGTAAAGACTGGAACAGTAAACTACAGCTATCTTTCAGCAGGAACAACTGCCGCTACCGTTACTGGTAACTTTGCAACCAGCACAGGAGTTTCTTTAGCTGTAGCGCTTCGTGGTTATGCAGGACGGGTACAATTGCACACTGTTGTCTCTACCAGTGATGTCACCAGCCTTGCGTCACTGTGCGAAGCCAATACTGCTGGTACTGCAACTCCTCCCATCCCAACCTTAGGCAATCCTGCTGAAGGTCCAACCTGCGCTGCTGGCTCATCCGCAGTTGGTAACTAATAGTTAGTTTTTTGCGAGACTATTAAAAATAGTTAAAAAAGAAGTGGGAAGTTTTATACTCTCCGCTTCTTTTTTTAGATATACATTTGCAATCACCACAAAAAATATGACTCAATGGCAACCACAGGCTGATCGCGATCTATTGCAAAAAGATTATCTAAATGCAATTAGCGTTTATGAACGGATAATTAGAGAAGAGCCAGAAGTCGTTAGTCATTACTTTTATTTAGGATTGCTCCAGCTTTTGCAAGGACAAGAGACAGAAGCTCAATACACATGGATGAGCTGCATTACCGACGATGCCACCCTTGAGCAAATTGAACAATGGACATCTGACCTCGTAAAAATCCTATTTACCGAGGTCGAAAGACAAATTACAATTCCTGAATATGATACGGCTTGGTTGATTTGTCGCCATATCCATGAGCTAGATCGGGCAAATTTAGATAATTTGATTACCTTAGTATGGCTATCAATTCAGCTCAAGACCCTCGATCGTGACGATGATATATTGGCAGAGCTGATAGAAATCCTAAAGGAGTCAGCGAGTATTGACCCACTGCCAGAGCTTAACCGTGGCTGTCTTTGGGATTTGCTCACCTGTCTTGCCAAATATCCTCCCTATCCTCTGCTGGTTGAACTGACTGAAGCTTGTTCACCCTTTGTGCAGTATGCAGATAACTTCATCTATACATTAATTACTGCCTCCATCGAGCTATCCTATTTTGCTAACAGAAATGACTTAGCGATCGCTCTATTAGAAATCGCGGCACGGGTATCTCCCCAAGTATTAGAAGTATTAGAACACCTCTCTGGACTCTATCAAAATAGTGGCAACCATGTTAAAGGATTAGAAACCGCCAAAATCTGCTGTGAAATGGCGGAGCGATTAATTGATAAATTTTTCTCTAATGCCCTATTACTAAGAGCTTTTTTAAATAAAGGAGGTCACTGGCAAGAGTCTCTAGATACCTTTGCTACACAGGAAGAGTTACTATCAGCCCTAGTTGCCGAAAGTCCAATCGATCTGCCGCAACCAGTCGTCAACCGACTCTATACCGCCAATTATTTTGCCCCCTATATGCGAGACGATCCAAGGCAAAATCGAGCTTTGCAAAACCAGATTGCCCAACTCTGCCAAGCTAATACCAAGATCAATTTGGTGGAAAGAATGCAGCAGTTTCGAGATCGCCTGAACTCACAAAACTGCGATCGCTCCAGTGATCGAAAGCTAAAGATTGGCTATATTTCTCATTGTATGGCTTCACATTCCGTCGGATGGCTAGCCCGTTGGCTATTGCGCCACCACGATCGAGAGAAATTCGAGCTATACGGATACTTTCAAGTTTATCGACAATATCCCGATGCCTTACAAGATTGGTTTGAGCATCAAATGGATGGAGTCTATCGCTCAAGAGTGGATGGTTCTGGTGAGTGTGATGACATGGCAAAGCGCATTTATGAAGATCAGATTGATATTCTTGTGGATCTAGACAGCATCACCCTCGATGGTACTTGTGGCGTGATGGCGCTCAAACCTGCACCAATCCAGATAACTTGGTTAGGAACCGATGCTTCAGGTATCCCTGCGATCGATTACTTTATCGCCGATCCCTATGTACTCCCCGATCATGCCCAAGAATATTATTCCGAAAAGATTTGGCGTTTACCCGAAACCTATATCGCCGTCGATGGCTTTGAGATCGCTGTCCCCTCTTTACGTCGCGATCGGTTAGACATTCCTGCTGATGCTGTCGTCTATCTTAGCGCCCAACGTGGTTATAAGCGCCATATAGACACGATGCGTTTACAAATGCAGATTATTAAATCCGTTCCCAATAGCTATTTTTTAATTAAAGGACTAGGGGATCAAGAATCGATTAAATCTCTGTTTGTAGAAATGGCAAAGGAAGAGGGCGTTAATCCAGATTGTCTCAGGTTCTTAAATCTTACAGAAACTGAAGCAATCCACCGTGCTAATTTGACCATTGCTGATATTGTGCTAGATACCTATCCCTACAATGGCGCAACGACGACCTTAGAGACGCTATGGATGGGTATCCCCCTAGTAACTAGAGTCGGTGAGCAGTTTTCGGCTCGTAATAGCTATGGGATGATGGTTAATGTTGGCATCAGCGAAGGTGTGGCTTGGACTGATGCCGAATATGTAGAATGGGGGATTAAACTTGGCAAAGATGCCCAACTACGTCAAGATATCTCCATGAAACTAAAAGCATCAAGACAAACCTCACCTCTATGGAATGGGAAAAAATTTGCTCTTGAGATGGAAAAAGCGTATCAGCAAATGTGGCAAAAATTTTGTGATGGAGAATGATTATTTATATCCCTGATTCTGAGGTGATCCAGATGGAACAAGCATACAAATATCTGATTATGGGTGAGCTAGATCGCTCTATCTGTCTATACGAAGAGGCGATCGCTTTAGCGCCAGAGTTCAGATCGAACTACGCTTATCTGGGCTTAGCAATGCTATTGCAAGGTCAGGAAGCAGATGCACAGATGATTTGGTTCAATGCGATCGATGATCCCGATCAATTAGAAGACTGGGCGATCGAGCTAGCATCTATTCTGAACTTGGAGGCTGAGCGATATGAGAATCAGGCTAACTTTGATATTGCTTGGCTAATCCGTCAGCACATCGCAGAAATCGCCCCTGACAATATCAGCAACCTTGCAGAATCTGCTAAATTATCTTTACTTCAGCCAAATCTTGATCGAGAAGAAGAGAATTTATCTCGGTTAATTGATCGCTTAGATGGATATAATTTGCAACTATCTAATCAAGATATATTTTCTTTAGATAGTCTATTAGAGCAATCAGTAATTACATCTGCTAACAAGAAAATCGATCAAAAAATTGATCAAAATATAGTTAAGGACATTGCAACACTTGACAGACACGCATCCTTTGACGCAACCCTCATAGTTATAGAATCTAGCTTGCAATTAAGACTAAGTTTTTTGCAAATTTATCTACATTTTGTAGATAATAACAAAAGATTAAAGCTGATTAGATTAGTACTTCAGAGAAGTAAATCTTTATATACTTATATCCATATTGTCTATGCAAAAACTTGTTTGCAGATTGTCCCTAAGCACTTACAAATCCTCATTGAAGTTGTCGCGGCTCTCCAGTCCCTAAGTTTTAACACTGAGAGTGTTGAATATGCTTTGAGAATGGTTGCTGCTAGTGATGAGATGATCTATCAGATCGGTAGTTATCACATGACAATGCGAGGTTTATTATCCTCTGGTTGCCATTGGCAGAAAGCCCAAGATACTTATAAACAGATGGAAATGCTAATGGAGGATTTTATAGGCGCAAATCGATCTATGAAATTCAATGACATTAGATTTTTTATGAGTCATGTTTTATGGAGCTACTATTTACAAGATCATCCTAGAAAAAATAGACTTTTTATCAGCCAAGCAGGAGATTATTATCAAGCTCAAATTCAGCAATCTCTCAAGGGAGTAGTTACTTCCAAATATCAGCCAATTAAGCTATTAAGAAATTTCGATAGAAAGATCAGAATTGCCTATATTTCCCAATGTCTAAATCGTCATTCTGTAGGATGGATTAGTCGTTGGCTCATCAATGGTCACGATCACCACAAATTTGATACTTTTGTCTACTTCCTATCTAAAAATGAGAATGAGATTCGTCAATCAATTCAAGAAGCTGTGACTGCATCCTATGAATTACTAATCGATCCTGATGCGCCCATACCTAGCTTTAAGGCGATCGCCGATCAAATTCAAAATGATCGCATTGATATTTTAATCGACCTAGATTCCCTTACTAATGCTGATGGCTGTGTGATCATGGCGCTCAAACCTGCACCGATTCAAGTTAGTTGGCTCGGCAGTGATGCGACGGGGATACCTGCGATCGACTACTTCATCGCCGACCCCTACGTTTTGCCTGAAGATGCTCAAGATTATTACAATCATCAGATTGTGCGCTTGCCACAAGCCTATGTTGCTGTAAATGGATTTGAAGTTGGCACTCCTAACTTGAAGAGAGCAGATTTAGATATTCCTCAGCATGGGATTGTCTATCTGAGCGTGCAAGCGCCGCACAAACGTAATCCTGATTTTCTGCATTGTCAGATGCAAATATTGCGGCAAGTACCCCATAGCTATCTATTACTCAAGAGCAGTCGTGTCGTTGCTGATTATGAGAACTTAGTTTTAGAAATTGCCAACTCTGAAGGCATCTCTCCCGATCGCATTAAGTTTCTGCCGACCACGCCTACGGAAGAAACTCATCGTGCTAATTTGGCGATCGCCGACGTAATTTTGGATACCTATCCCTATACTGGTGCAACAACTACCCTAGAAGCGCTTTGGATGGAGTTACCGATTGTAACGCGAGTGGGTGAAAGCTTTGTTTCCCGTAATAGCTATACAATGATCCTCAATGCTGGCATTAGCGAAGGGATTGCGTGGAGCGATCAAGAATATATTGATTGGGGTGTCCGCCTTGGCAATGATCCTGACCTGCGACAACAAATCTCATGGAAACTAAAAAAATCTAAACAGACTGCACCACTATGGGATGTGCCGCAATTTGTCAGTAATGTAGAAGCTGCCTATGAGCAGATGTGGACAAAGTATGTAGAATCACAAACCCATATATTGGATGTAGATCAGACCCAGTTAGAAGTCTTAGCTGAAGCTGAATTACAAAATTCTCAAGGCATAGCTTTGGCTCAACAGGGCGAATTCGATCGGGCGATCGCTTGCTTTAATTCAGCAATTGCCCATGCGCCTGAATATGCAGAAATTTATTACAATTTGGGAATTACGCTAACCCAAGCCGAAAAGCTCGATCAGGCGATCGCCAGTTTTGAAGAAGTAATCAAGCTACAGCCTGACTACGCTGATGCTTACTTTAATTTGGGATTGATTTCTACCCAGAAAGGAAATGATCAACTAGCGATTCATTATTTACGTCAAGCCATAGAGCGATCGCCCCATGACTTTGAGTACCATTTAACTTTGGCAAATCTCTTATCAAAACAAAGTGATTGGAAAGAGGCTTTGCTATGTTATCAAGCCGCAATCCAGATTAACTCTAAAAACGCGGATGCTCACTACTCAATGGGGCTAGTCTTAAAAGCGCAGGGTAACTATGTCGAAGCAATTTCTAGCTTCCGAACTGCAAGCCAACTAGAACCAGAACTAAGCGAAGCCCATATTCAGTTGAAACAAATCCTATCTACTTATATTTAATCTGGACTACGAATTAAAAATACAACATCAAACTCATACTCCCAATTAAAGTTGCGATAGCAAGTAAACTTATGAAAGATATCTAAAATATCTTGCAGCTTGAAATCGTATAAATGATAGGGGTTGTAGTGGGTAGTTTTTTTGGATGGATAGGTCAAAATGACGTGATTAATTTGGTTGCGATCGCAAAAATCAGGCAAGACATAGCGATCGCTAATATGTTCAATTGTTTCCACTGAAAACAACATATCAATTTTCTGGTCAGAAACCCAATTACCAATATCCACATTCAAAAAATTAGTTTTAGCGCCACCATATTCTTGATTAGCAAAATCAATAATATCTTCGTTACAGTCTAGTCCAATCACAGATGTCACATCAGGATTAGTCGATAGTAAATAGCTGCCATAACCACAACCACAAGCTGCATCACAGATTACACCTTTTGCGAATTGTCGTAGCAGTGCATATCTTTCCACGTGACGTTGTATCCGAATTCGCTGTTCAATTTCTAATAATTGTTCGCGCGGTAGATAAATATGTTGATCTACCTTCTTACTTATGATTGGGATATTATCTTGAGATGGAGAATTACTTGAAGATTTCATTTCTTGTGACTGATTTCTAGTTTTGATGATGATCAAGAGATGTAAGTAGATAGACTAAAGAAAGCTTAAAGCCACAGCTTTTTAATTTTACTTTCATTATGTCTGTCTACTTAGCCGTTTTAACATTGGCGATCGCCAATATCCTGCACAATTCCATCCCAAATTTTACCAAATATTCCCTCCCAGCTATGATCTCTAAAAATTTGCTCCCGCAAAAGCTGACTGCGCCCCATTAGTTCTTGCTCTGGCAAGTTCAAAGCCCATTCAATAATCTTCCTGTTTTCCACAGGATCATGGGTGAGATAAATAGCATGAGGACTGGCAAAACCACTCTCAGGAGTAACTAAAGGAATCAAGCCCCGCGCACAGTTCTCCAAAATAGTGGTCGCCTGAGCATCCATCGTCGCAGTATGGATATAAAAATCGCAGTTTTCCACAATCCAAGCATTAATGGCAGGATCGTTGTTATTGATATTACCGATAAAGCTGAAGAAAAACTCATCGTTATCTAACTCTACTCTCGTAATACCAATTTCCATCTTGATCGACTGGCTACCTACATACAAAAGCGTGTCTAAGCCCATCAAGCTCTTACAAGTCACATCAAAACCTTTGTAAGGTGACAGATTGCTAAGATGCAAGATTTGGCGATCGCCAATCGGATTAAACTTAGTTTTATGAACTGGAAAATTTTGAGCGGCGATACCCATGTTGCAATGGATTAACTTATCACGCACTCGACACTGAATCGAATCATCATTCATCTCAAAGGTGCGATCGATCCAAATATTACCGCAGAGGGCAAATATTTTCTTGGCTTGAAGTAATTGAGACTCCAAATGTGGCATATTGATTAACCATTCATTCGGAAATTTAGGAACCCAAGGAACAAGAATATAAGTATTTGGGTGGGATAGCTCGTGGGAGGTAATAGCATTATCATTGACCCAATTCCTTTGCAACTTTCCTAAAATTAAATCTTCAACTCCATTGCTAGCATCCCATATTGGATGACCTAGTAAAATATCATTGGGATTCTCGGTTACTCGACCAGCCAGCCAGCCAGACTGGTGAAACTTAGTCTTTTGGCTCAAGTAATATTCAGCCCATTTAGCTATTTCTCGATTAGCATATTCATAATTAGAGCAGCTACGCTCATGCATTATGTAACCACACCAAAAAAAATGTAACATTGCGTTAATAGTTCCACAAAAAGCTTAAAATATTTCATGTTCTTAGATAAGTGCTGTCTCTTATACACATCTCCGAGCCCACGAGACTAAGGCGAATCTCGTATGCCGTCTTCTGCTTGAAAA
>ENA-ORBV01002411-ORBV01002411.1-microbial-mat-metagenome-genome-assembly--contig:-NODE-2411-length-39530-cov-11.230781_pt1 | contig 39530 bp, 25 predicted proteins | sample MGYA00237777_ERZ505514 | MGnify/ENA primary metagenome ERZ505514 (study PRJEB26160, sample SAMN06269048) | microbial mat metagenome | isolation source: Oligotrophic lake microbial mat | place... | reverse complement strand
CATTACCACGCATCATCACATGGTAGATCGCCCCAGGAAATTCAACCCTTACTTTCCTTGCCATTCTCCAAATCTGTCCCAATCAAAGAATCCTGTCAATACGTTTGTTAATTGTTAACGACTGACCCCTCGGAAACCCCTCGGAACCCCTCGGATGTGGTGCTGTTCTTGACACTCCCCGCTGCGCCGGCTGCGAAATTATAGATTCCGAGGAGAACCCATGTGCCTTCACCCTTCCGTTGATCGAGCGAGAGGGCAGCGGTGCCGCCTCCATGAACAATGTCGAAGGGCACGTTAGAAGCCCGGGTGGGGGCGTTCGTGGAGCGGATGAAGACATTGTAGGAACCCGCAGTGGGTAGATTTGGGGTAAATATCATGGACTTCGCACCCTTTCCGACGTTCCCTTCGAGCATGTAATTTGTCCCATAGAAGCCAGCGAAAAAGGACTAGCTGGTCCATGTTCCAACGGGGGTGACGGATACTACGTCTGTGTTTTCCACAATCACCTCGGCAGGAGCCGGAGGTTACGGACCACTCAGCTTGGTCACGCTGATGTCATCGAAGTAAGCAAAGCTGGTCGATGGATGCTTCTTAGTCGTAAGCGAGATCACGATCCAGGGGTTGGTTGGAACGACATCCACACTGACCTGCGTCCATGTGTTTGTTGTGACCAAGGAGCTGTTGAAAGTCTGGATCCCATTGTAAGCTTGGGAACCGGCGATATAGAAAAGACCCCCGCTCGGGCTCTCCGAACGGATCCAAGCCGTGACCCGGTAAGTCGCTCCGGGGTTGAGGTTATCAACAACCTGATGGGCGCTCGTATCCCATCCTGTGTTGGTCCGAATCTGTGCGCAAGACGTGCCGCTCCTAGGATTGGTGGCGAATTGCCAATTGAACCCCGCAGGCCAATTGGTGTCGGGATTGTGTTCCGGATACCACTGGCGGCGAATGTCGTTGGGCGTTTCGAAGGTGGCATTTCTGAGTCCCTGCGGATTGGTCAGCGTATTGTCAATTTCGTTCCAGGAAGGTTGAACCTGGGCGCCGGCGGCGCGCAGAAGAGCCCAGTCGGCCGAGTGGTCAGCATCGTGGGTGAACAGGATGCCGTAGCTGTAGCCGTAGCGCTTGGCCATGACATAGAAGTTATTGAGCCAGTCACTCTGCCATTGGCGTCCGCTGCTGGACCATGATGGATTCCAACCGATAGTGACGCCGGCCTCACTGATCGCCACTGGTTTGTTAAACACACCGGCGGCCTGGAGCCAGACCCAGGGTCTGTCGGCCCGCCCCGGATGCGTCTGGGAGCCATACATATGGACACCGATCACATCGCAATAGTTAGCAAGGCCCCCGTTGATCATCTGCTGGAGGTAAGTCGCGTCAGGTGCGGAAACGGGGGAGGATTGGACCATGATGTTGGGATTTACCTGCTGCGCGGCCTCATACATCGCCCGGGTCAATCTCACAGCAACGTCAGGACGTCCTTCCAGACTAGTAAAGTTGTCGCCAAGGTTCGGTTCGTTACCCACGATGTAGTGGAGGATCTTCTCGTTACCGGGAGGGCTGTAGCGGGTGAAAAGGTCGATGCAACGTTGTTTGTAGTTGTTGAACCAGGTGGTCATGATGGTTCCATTGATGTCCAAGCTGGCGAGTTCGGTTCTGGCCGTGCCTGCAGGGTTGATGCCATTACCGCGATAATTGATGACCCAATGGATTTCTTGCCCCGCGTTGAACATGGTATCAATGACGCCATCCTGGTTCGTGAGCGCTGTTGAAGGGGAGTTGGTGGAAACGTTGTTGCCTTTGCGGACCGCCCGAAGGCCAACTGCAGTGAAGTCGTTCATGACAATTTGCATGGTGGCGGCTGTTCCCTCGCTTCCCGAATTCATGCCAAGCCATTGCCCACCCCAGGCGTTGCCCAAGTTACGCATGAGGAGATAGTATCCATAATAGGTATCGCCTCCCTGAAGAAAAACGGAGGGGGCGACACCGATGGCCGAATGGTTAGAAGAGATTTTATTGCCCGAGATGAAGGAGTTTATGGTCGAGATTCTATCGGCACCATTCCACTTGAGGGCATGGTAAATCGTATCGAAGTTGGCCGAATCACCCAGTTCCCATACGGCTGTGTCAATGGCGGCGAACGTCAACTGCACCCCTCTTGAGTCAGTGGTCAGACTATTAATGGTGAGGGCGGCAACAGAAGGGTTTGCGATGATCAACCCGCCGAGATTGATTCCGTCGTTGGCCAGTCCGACAGTCGCATCAACTTGGCCCCGATTGTTGATCAGGAGCGTCCCCGTAGCCCCGGAAACGGTGAGCGAGGCATTGCTTAACGTCAGGCTCGCCTGGGTTGTTGCAGAGCCAGATCCACTGCGTCCTACCACGGTGGTTCCAGCAACGATTTGTCCGCCAGAGCCCAGTGTCAGGGTTCCAGTAACCGCGGCAGCAGGTGAGCCGGAATTTCCAACCTGCAGGCTGGTTGCGTCGATCAAGGCGGAGCTTGTGCCGGTCAGATTTACTGTTCCGGAAACCGAAGGTGCATCCGATAAAACCGTGGAGCTGCCGACGAAGAAGTTGTTTGCATATGCAGCAAAAGTTCCGCCGCTCTGAATGAACGTTCCTGTCCCAGGCCCGTTGCTGGTCCGATATCCGACGCGGACATCGGCGCGGGTTCCTGCTGTTCCGAATGAGGTGGAGTCCCAGCTATTCCCGAGAGTAACCGTTCCCGTTCCACCCGCGCTTCCGGAGCTACCTCCGATACGACCGCCAATAATGACCGTATCTGTTCCCCCTGCAACGCTCAATGTCCCTTGATTGATTGTAGTGAAGTTGAGTGTGCCCACGGCGGACCCAGCCGTTGAAGAGGAGGTGCCAATCCTGAGGCTGGAGAGATTTGTCGCGTTAAAATTCAGATTCGATGCCCCGGTGATTGTTCCGGTGCCGACACCAGCCTGAGAAGCGTTACCGGTTCTCATTCCGACTTGAAGTACTCCGTTACTCAGGTTGAACGTCCCGTTCGTAGGGGACCAAGATCCAGTATAATTTCCTGAAGTGTTGACTTCGCCGACCGTGAGGTTTCTGGCGTTCAGAGTGTTGCCGCTCAAGTTGGTGCCCATGGTGACAGAGCCGGTAGATGTCGAATCCAGTGTTCTGGAGGCTACCCCAATGGTCGTGAGCGTAAGCCCCGAGGTCAGATTGAGGACATTGGTTCCGGTCGCGGATGTGCGAAAAGAAACATTGTCGTTTGTGAGCGGTAGCGTTGCCCCGAACCAACTGGTGGTTTGATTCCACTGGGACGTGTTAGCCCCGACATAGGGTTTCAGTGTCTGAGACTGCAAGCCGGGTAGACCGAATAATCCGAGAGTAACCAGCGCCGCAAACGGCAATCTAAGAAGATTGAATACAATTTTTGTCATAGGAGGAGTATTAGTGTTTTTAAGTGTCACATGAACATCTGGATTATTTAAAGCCTTTGGTCAAGAAGAATTTCAATTGCTGCAATTGACTTTTAAGCCGTCAATAATCAGATATTGAAACACGAACCCGGTCTCCATGAGATTTAAAAAACATTGCCTGATATATAGTGTGCCACATTACTGCAATCCATGGTTTTTAGTTTTTTTGTGTTCGTTTGCTCCTCCACTCATCTTTCAGGCAGCACTCCACTTCCTGAAAAACTTCCCGGGATTAGGCAGGAAATCGAAAATGGCAAAGGCAATCTCAGTATTCAAAAGATTCCCCAGGCCTCCGGCGGGCGGCTTGTTGGCGAATATAGGCCCGGAAAGTCCACGGAATTGGCATTCAAGGTGTCGCGGCCAACGCAAAATGCCCGCTTCTATCTTCGCTACAATAATGCGATGGGCGACCTTGGTTATGTGGATGTCGAAGTCTCCAGCCCCGGCTTGAATCCGGCCAAAACGGCGCGCCTCACCCAAGTGCGTTCTCCACGCTGGACGACTTTCCGCTGGGCCAGCCTGACCCTTGGCAGGCTCGACGCCGGTACGCATACTGTCAGCCTGCAATGCCCGCCGGGCCTGGCTTGCGGAGAACTGGATGTCGCCGTGCTCCTTGACGACCAGTGGAATGGCCTCTACGAACCACCGGGTCAATTCGATGGGAAAGGTCCGGTCGGCACAGGCTCTCTGCGCCTCGTATACACCACGCAATGGATCGGAAAGACCTGTGAGGGTGCAGAGGAAAACGGTGAGGGCCGCTGGGTTCAGAATTTTGCACGCGGGTCAAGGTAACGCCGGGGGGCACGGTTATTGCTGCTGCGGACTGGGATGAAGCTGGTCGCTGTGTGGGTCTCTATCGCGGCGGCGATGTGAACAAGGTGACCTTGAAGCAGACGGTCGGCAAGCCAAACACCTGGGGCTATGGAACTGCATCCGAGGCTGTTGCCTTTGATGAAAAACAACTCTACGTGCTCAACACCAAAGGTCGTCTCCTCATCTATACCTGGACCCCGGATCAGATCGATTCCTGCACGAACACCGCAGCCGTGGAGATCGGTCCCGGAATCGCGCTTGCTGTCCAAGGCGACAAGCTTCTTGTGGGACGTCCCGACGGCACCATTGAGGAACGCTTAAAATCAGACCCGACTCAAGTTCGCCGCAGCTTCAAGCTGGACGCCGTGAAAAAGATCGCCACAGACAGCGCAGATCGCGTCTGGGTTCTGTCTGGAAATGAGATTGCCGCCTTCGGATGGGACGGAGCCCGTGTCTCAGGGCCGATCCCCGCTCTTGGAAGCCCCACCAGCCTGTCGCTCACCCCAAAGGGAACGCTGCTCATTTGTGATTACGGCCCACGCCAGCAGGTGTTGGAATTAGATATCGCGGCTGCCCAACCCGCATTGATTCGCAGCTACGGGCAGGAGTCAGGGATGGCTGCAGGGACGCCTGAAAAACCCGCAGCCGACAAATTCTTTGCCCTACGTGGAGCGGGCCTGGACCGGGATGGAAATCTCTACGTTGCGCTTTCCCACAGCGAAACGGTGATTCGTTCCCTCACGCCGGATGGAAATCTTCGCTGGCAGGTTGAGGCCTATCCGTTTACTTGCATCTATGATTTCGACCGTCTCTCGGATGGGCGTGTCCTGTATGGCATTGATGAAATCATGGAAACCGAGGAAGCTGGCGGGACCTCTCCATTAGCTTGGAAACTCACGGCGCTTACCATTTCTGCTAAATCAAAATCCGACCCTCGACTGGATCCTCATTCCGGCGCGCGCGGTTCAGCCTTCCTCCGGAGGGTGGGAGATCGAAGGGTTCTCTTCACGCAAGGGATGTATGCCAATCCCAGTTCGGGTCGCCAGCCGACGGGTTGCCAATTGTATGTGTTTGATAAACCCGAGGACCTTGTATCCCGTTCGGTAGGGGTAATGACCGGTAAGGGATGGGCGTGGAACGTGGACTCGGACGCCTCAATCTGGGAGGATGCAGCCGAAGGTGGCATCATTCTAAGGCACCGTCTAGAAGGATTCTCTGACACCGGTGAGCCGCGTTTTACCTCAGATGAAAAGGACCGATTCGCCCGCCCCGCCTCACTGGGTTCGATTGATCGCATCCAATACGACAAAGAACGCGACTGGATGGCCCTGAGCGGCTACACCAAGGGGCTATCTTTAAAGATGTGGGGACTCACGGGTAGCAAGCTTGAAATCTTTTCTGGCTGGAGCTCCCCCAATCCACGCGCGGCGGTTTCGATCTCGCTTCCAGTGGATGACAAAGGTTTATACCCAAAAGCGTGGGCCATGGAAGACGATTTTGTCTTCGTCGCAGCCTGCATGGAAACCTAAGGTCAGAACGGGGTTGTTTACATCTACTCGGCAAAAACCGGCCAGTTGGCGGGCACGCTGAGGCCCGGACCCGAGGTGGGAAGTAACTCCGGGTGGGTGGGTATCCCCTACGCGATCAAAGCGATGAAGCGCAAAGACGGCGCTTACCTTGTTCTCGCGGAAGAAGAATGGCGCGGATGGCAAATTCTCTACACATGGAAGCCTTGAACAAAATGCACAAAATGCTAGGATAAAGCTCCCGTAAAGTCTGGAAACCAACAAAATGAATAGCATGGACACAGATATCCGTAGGGATCGACTCCGTTTGACGTTGAAACCGCAGTGGAAAGCGCCGCTCTGCGCTGAACATTTTTAACAATCTAATGGCCAAAACTTATTTAAGGTTTTTCTCACCTCATCTGTCTGCTTTTTATGAACTCCATAACACCTATCTCACTGATCGCTATCCTAGCCACCAGCTTCACACTGGCCGATGAAAATGAGATGGGGCCGGGACTGCTTGGGATGCCCCTGAAAGCACCTAAAGATGCGCAGCGATTAAGCTATGAACCCATCGCATTGGAACCAGGAGTAACAAAACTCGGGCTCCATTTTACGGCTTTGAGGGATGGAAGATTGGAGGAATTTAGCTTTTTGTCTACCGGCCAGGCACTTAATCAATCCCCGCAACCGGCATTTGAAGTGGAGATCTTTGAAAGTGAAGGCGCCCTACCCGGTAAAAGTTTAGGCAAATCGACAGAGGCAAGTCAACTGAACGATGGGTCCCGATCCCGTCGTGCCTTGTTTCCGGAGATTCAACTCAAAAAAGGAACAACCTATCTTGCAAGCATCTCACGCCCGGCATCTGCCACCGGGACTCAGTCAGTCCACCAGACATACAATCCCGGAAAGGAGCACGCGCGGGACAGCGTCGATACAAAGCTTATGAATCCAGGCTACGGACTTTTGGTTTCAAATGATGGCGGAGCTTCGTGGACGGAGGAACCTGTAAAATTAATTCCCCATGGGGCCCGCATTGGAGGTCAATGGCAGGGATGGGCCTACGATTCTTCCTTCTGGGATGGTCTCCGGATTTTTAAGTCTGAAGCCGAGGAGCAGGTCATTGCGCAGACGTTCAAACTCGATCTCCCGGAAGGCGAATCTTCGGCTAAGCCGACTGGTATCAAGGTGGCCCTGCGTTCCTCGCCGGGCTTGGCGGGCCAAACGCTTGAACTACAGGCCAGGATCTTGAGCGAGGAGAACGGCTCCATTCTGGCCGAAGGCACGCTCGCTTCCACATTCGCAGAAACGACGATGTTTCAAAGAGTGGAAATTCCTTTCTCAAAGTCCGAGACGATCAATCAGGGCACACGGTTGGTGTTGCTTCTTGGCTTCACCAATTCCTACTCGAAAACTCCGGAGGATTTCTTGTTCGCCCGCTCTCCAACCTACAGTTTCGGCAGCCCAAAACCTACGGAGTTGACATGGCAGGGGGCGGAATCTGCCGCTTATCTTCTTCCCTCGTTCGGGCTCCCGAACGATCAAAAGCCGGTGAATGTCGGTTTGATCGACCTTCCCTTTGTGATGCAATATCAAGGAAAATAACGGAGTAGCCGCGCGTTTGATCGATGCCTCTTTCCGTAATTCGACCCACTCCCCGTTAGGATAAAGGCACTATTTCAATACGCCAGGCCTCAATGGACAATGGACAATGGATGATTGCTAAACTCCCCGTTTCTGCGGTGTTTTTGACCTAACCCAAAAAGCGGTATTTTTCAAAAATAGCGTACTGATTCTGGTGCTGGAGAATGACAGGAGCGAAGCAAACTCAGCGAGGAGCAAGTGGAGGAGCCTTTTGCGTGAAGGCCAGAGCGGAGTTGCGATCAAAGCGTTTTTCGACACGGTCCCTATGCCCTTTCCGTTCATGACCCTAGCGCAATTTTTAATCCAGCCAGTCCAGAGCCTTCTCCAATTTCAGAGCATTTCCGCTTTAAGTGAATACACAATCTATCACCCCGAGGTCCGCAATCCTGAAAAAATTGATTCCTTTCCTTCGATTCACATATCACTATCGTATCATAATGGTCCGAAACAGAACAGAGACGAGCAAAGCTTTAAGCGACCAGATCTACCAAGCTCTCCTCATCAGAATTTGCAACGGGCAGTATGCCATCGGGTCTGCACTTCCGCCCGTGCGCAAGATTGCCAAGGAATTTGGCACCAGTATTTCTCCTGTTTACGCGGCGATGGCGGGGTTGGAAAAGGAGGGCTTCGTCAACTGCATCCACGGCTCCATGATCCGGGTGGAGTCGGACAAGCCTGTTCGGCGCTCCATTCGCACCCATCCGGTCGTGGATGTCGTGACATCTCTCGGCCCTGCCTACGCCGAAGCGGAAATAGATGTTGCCCCTCACCTGCTCGACGCCATTCAACAGATGTTGATCGCGATCCTGTCCCGTGACGGGGGGATTCGCATTACCCTTTCCAGCTTTTTTGATACGGAAGGCAAGGTGACATTTGCCGAGCGATTGGAGGATGCCCGCCAACTAAAACCCCAGGTCTTTGTGTTTGCGAAACCGGAGGACTTTGGGAATGACGAGCTTTCTCAAATGATACGTCTCAAGCAGAACGGAACCCATATCGTTTACTACGCGGCAAGGCGGGACGTTCCGGAATTTGACCGTGTTTACTCCGATTTTTCCTGCGGACAAAGGCTTCTGACGGAGCACTTGTTAGCTCAAAACTGTCGGCCTCTCGTTCGCTTTTCGGGTGGAGAGCATATGCTCTACGAGCAACAGAAGCAGGACGGGTTTCTCAAGGCCTTCCAAGCAGCCGGCCTCAGCCTCCAGGAAGCAGAGCAATCAACGATCAAAGTGTCCGGCCTCCCCCATCCCTCGTGGCGGCAAGTGGATCATATGATCAGGATGATCAGGCCTCTTTTTCAGGGGGATAACCCGCCAAAAGCCATCATGGCAGTCAGCGACGGCCATGCGGCGAGCATCCGTGTGGCCTTGCGAATATTAGGCATCACTGGCGTCCTTGTGACAGGATACGACGCCAACTGGGTTGAGCTTTCCAATCGCGGCGGGGTACTGGAGGATATTTCGGAGCAGAGCTTCCCTGAGGAACTGAGCCGGAAGAATCCCCCGGTTTCTGTGGACACCTGCCTGCCGGAGATCAGCAAGGCTCTGGCGCGATTGGTGTTGGGACGGGCGCGGGGAGAGTTCGGCAGTGACCCCATGTCTGAGGTAACCCCCCAGCGCCTCTATATCACCGGAGATAAATGAACACACTAAAAGAGGTATGTCCCAGTTCCATGCACCGTCCATGCACCCGGAGAGCGAGACCCGCGCGTCAGGGGCGATTCATGGACGGGCGTTGCCCGGGGATTTGTTACAAGACGAGGCTCGCCGGGCTAGCTATACTGGGCCTCTTTGCTCTGGGCATGCCACCAAACGCTTTCGCGCAGGAAGCCCCGCCTTCGATCACAGTACCGTATGCACGGGTGAAACCAGGCCTCACGGCCCACGCCTCGGATCCGGCGTGGGCCCAGTCGGCACTCATTGACCGGATGCCTCCGCCGAGCAACGGCCTTCCCGCAACGCCATCCCCCCTGGAGCCGCCCCCCCGCACAACCATCCGGTTGCTGTGGGATGAGTCGTTCCTCTATGTCCGCTTTCTTTGCGAGGATCGCGAGCAATATGTGGCCCGCGAGGGCCGTGATGCCAAGCTCTACGAGGGAGATGTTGTAGAAGTTTTCCTCGACCCGACCGGCACGGCCAGAGATTACTTCGAACTTCAGGTATCACCCCGAAACGACCTGTTTGACGTCCGCTTCAAGGTCGATGTTGAGGCGAAGTCCGAACCCAATGGCGTGCTCACCTGGGACATCCTTTCCAAACACCACCGAAGAGATATTGCATGGAATTATCAAAAGGTGGTTTCCGCAGTCCGCTCCCTCACCCCTGACGAGTTTTGGATTGTTGACATTGCCATACCGGCATCGGACCTTGGGCTGGAAAAGGGGTTCAGCCCGATGGAGCTCCGGGCCAACTTCTTGCGATACGATTGGCAATTACTGGATGGCAAGAGATACCTTGTGCCACAGAACTGGTCTCCTGTTGTGTTTGGCCGCCCCCACGTTTCTCCGCAGGCCATGGGCTTCTTGCACCTGGAAAAACCGTAAGCACGGTGGTTTATGACTTAGTGGGCCGAACATATCCCCGCCCGACGGGTCCACTTTTTGCCTCCTCAGGTTCTGTCCCTGCCGGATGGCATTTACGCAGCACGCTTGCCGCAACTCGCGTTTTCGCTGGAACCTTTATGTGAAGCGCGGTGAAATTTCCACCGAAAATCACAGGCCGGGGCCGGAGCAAAACTCGATTCGAAAGGATTTGAGGGCGATGAACGTTTGGGCGTAGCCTCTTAAAGGGCCGGAGCGTAGTGCAGGCCGAAGGAGAGACTGCGCCCAAACGTGGCGCCTGCATCTGCCCCCAATAATTGCTTTTGTCCGAACCGGCTCGCACAGAAATTATGCAAACTTTAGAAACAAGTAACCTAGCCCGTCACCACCTTGCATCACTCCGCACGCGCCCATTCTGGGTCGTTGAAAAGCCTCCCAAGGCTTTCTGGCCCTTTTTTAGGGTAATTCCACCCTCTTATCATTTGTCCAGTCTTGTACCGTGCCAGACGAAAATTGCATTGACAGCTCACCAAGTGATTTGATAATGATACTTTGATGTGCATGTGATTTTTATAAAATCGTGTACAACTGCCCTAAAACCCCCAAAAAAAATCCCGCCCCTATGAAAACTCGCACTAAGAAATCGATCTGTCTTCATATTGTTGTGTTCCTTCTCGTTACACTGATCGTAGGCCTTCCAACTCTCCATGCGCAGGGTCTCCCGACCGGATGGACGGCACAGGATGTCGGGACCACAGGTGTCGTCGGCAGCACGACCTACAATGGCACCCCTCAGACCTACTCCATTACCGCCGGTGGCACGAGTATCTGGGGTTCGGCCGACAGTCTGCACTATTGTTCGAGGACCTTCGCCGGGGATTTTCAAATGATTGCCCGTCTGGCTTCCGTGAACTCGGCCCAGAATGCCACGATGTTTGCCGGATTGATGGCGCGCAGCTCGACAGCCACCGGGGCGCGGCAACGCATGGCTGGCTTCCGTCCGAGTGATGGCCAGATCCAATTTTTGAGGCGCGACCTGGAGAGTGGAAGCACGGTTCATTTTGACACGGGCTTGAGAACACTGCCCTATTGGTTCAAAATCACGCGGGTCGGATCGTCCGTCACAATCTGGCACTCCAGCGATGGCATATCCTGGTCCGCTCCTGATAATCTTGCGGGAAGTTTTGAAGGCCCGATTCTGGCAGGTTTGGCGGTGAGTGCGCGCAAGGCGGGCGCCACGGTGGGTGCCGTCTTTGACAATGTGAGTTTTGGTCCGGTCCAGACCGACTACGCAACCTCCTGGCTTGGCAACTCGCTTCCCGGAGGTGGCCCGACCATCGGAAACGTCCAGCACATGGTCACATCCATGCATGTCGATCCGGTGAACGGCGACACGTTTATTAATGGTGAGGATGAAAACATGAGCTTTTCCTCTTATGACGCCACCGGCAAGTTCCGCTGGTTTGGTGCCGGAACCCATTTCCAACACGGTTTTGCTGTCACGGCGGATTCGACATTCGCTTACCAAGGAAGGCAAAACTTTGGATTCGTCCGTTTTAACCGCACGAATGGCAGCGGCGGCGGCACGCTGTATCTGACCACGAAACTGGTAAGAGGCCTGGCGGTAAACGCCGGAAATCTCTACATCGCGGATGCAACGGATAACCGGATCCGCGTCTGGTCAACCGCCACGTTGACGGAAACCTCGTCTTTCCCCGTGGCACGGCCCCGCTCGATTGCCGTGGACCGGATAACCGGAAACCTGTGGGTTGTTCAAGAGGCGGATGCGACGAATCCCGCCAAAGTGCTTTTGTATCAACCCAACGGAACCAAGCTGGCCACCGAAATCACCGATGTCCAGGTGCCCCGTGGACTGGCGACGAATTCCGCAGGCCGTCTTTATGTCGCGGATTCCGGCGTGAATCAGCAGGTGAGAATTTACAATACGAATGGAACGCTCTTCGGAACTCTGGGCGCTTTGGGGGGAATCTACTCGACTCATGCGGGAACAAAGAAAGGGGAGGTTCATCCCTTAAAATTCAACCACCCGGTCGCGGTGGGCGTGGATAACAGTGGCAATGTGACGGTGGCCTCTAACGGGCCTAAAACCTGGTGGGGAGTCATTGGCTCGGGAACCGGGATGGAACTGCGCAAGTTCAACAGTGCCTCCACTTTGCTCTGGGAAAAATACTGTCTGGAGTATGTTGACTGTGCGGAAGCCGACCCGACGACGGACGCCACCACCGTTTACACACGGGAAGCTAGGTATGTGATGGACTACACCAAACCGACCGGGCAAGAGTGGACCTACAAGGCACTGACGCTCGACCCCTTCGCCTACCCCGCCGATCCCCGGCTGGGGAGCATTGCGAGGCAGGGCGGGACTTGGGTGCGCACGATAGGAGGTCAGAAATTTCTCATCATCACCGACATGGTCTCTGAAACCCTGTGTTTCTATCGCTTTCTGCCAAACTCGGAGATCGTAGCTCCCTCTGTCATCTTTAACCGCGGGGCCTCCAACCGGCCGCTAGATGCCAACATTTGGAGAGACGCGAACGGCAACGGGCTTAAAGAAACGGGAGAGACCCAGCAGGGCACTTACGTTCACAATATCTGGAGCTTGTGGGTGGACTCAGCGGGAGACATCTGGACAACAACGTATAACGGGCCGATCACGCGTTACACGATGCAGGGTCTCGATGCGCAGGGGAACCCGATCTATAATTATGCGAATACCCAGACGTATGCCCGGCCAGCGGCCATTTTTGGCGCAGCCAACACGGCCGGAACGCGACTGGAACGGGCCTACTACTATCCTTCGAACAACATGATGCTGCTCTCGGGCTATACGCTCAACAACCCCCGACCCAGCAATGCGCTGGAATGGGGAGCTCTGGGAACCGAAATCCTCCGTTACGACAACTGGGGCGCGACCCCGACCCTGACATGGCGGATCGTGTTGCCCTATGCACCGAACACCGGAGGCCATAGCACAGCAGCCGTCAAGAGCATCTCGGTTGCCGGGGACTATTTGTTTGCTGTCCGCTCGAGCGACGCCCGGGTCTTTGTCTATCGCCTGGATGACGGAACCTTGGTTCGCACTTTATTGCCCGGCCCGGAAGTCGGCGGCCATAGTGGACTCATCGATATCATGCACGGTTTATCGGCCGTCCGACGTGCCAATGGGGAATACCTCATCTTCGCCGAGGAAGACGACCAATCGAAGGTTATCATGTATCGCTGGAACCCGGATCCGATTGCGGCACCCGTGACGCTGGTAAACTTTGGTGGCAATATGGTTCCCTCCACCGGAAACACTGCCTTGTCACCGACCTATAACGCGGGCGGCGGGGAGATCTCGCGCACACTCACCTGGTCGAAGGCGAGTTCGGCTTTTTCGAGTTATACTGGGCCGGCGTTTATCTTTGGCTTCGAGCGGACCTCGGTAACCGGCGACCCCACCAGCACGTCGCCGCAGATTGCGAATTTTTCCTGGGGCGACTACCTGCGCTTCATCATGCAGCCAAATGCAGCGTCAACTAATGCCCGGATGTTTGTGTTGCAGATATTCAACGTGGCCTCGTCCACTCTCGGCTCCGGCTCGACCATTGCCCTCTCTGCGGCTTCGGCCAACGGGAATCTGAACAGCACCAACGGGTCGGTGCGCATGGTGGTGCGCAGAGCGGGCAGTTACTACATTTCGTCAGTCAACCACTCCAGTGTGCTGGGAAGTTCAACCTTTACGACAGCCCAACTCGCTATTACCGGAAGCGGAACCTGGGCACCATTCACCCCGACCTCGGCGGTGAAAAATGGCATGAACTTCAATCAATCTACCGCAGTCTATGCCCCCTTGGTGCTGAATAATGTGGATGCCGTGGGCTTCCTCTTGGAGATGGAGTCGGGCTCAGCCGGCACGGCTCTACATGAGTTCCGCCTCTCGGGCTTCACGGTAAATACATTCTAGACCCGAAACCGCCTTCCGAAAATATCGCTTTGGTCGTGCTGAAGAAGTGATTGATACATTGTGCCAATGTGATATGACATTTATGAAATGAGTTTTGAGGTTAAGAACACGGCTGGAAATGGAAAAGCGCTGGAAGACGGAATGCACAACGCCTTCCCCTTATATCACTTTTAACATGAAAAATATTCAGTGGGACACAGGGCGGTTTTTAAACGGCGAGAAGGCCACTACCTTGGTGAGCGGGGAGTTTCATTACTTTCGCGTGCCCCGGGAAGATTGGAGAAAGAGGCTCGAGTTGTGGAGGGATGCCGGGGGTCAGATGGTGGCGACTTATGTGCCCTGGATTGTGCATGCGCCCGAAGAGGGACGCTTCGATTTTGGGCGTGAGACGTCCTGGCGGGATGTCCGGGGATTTCTTGAACTCTGCGGCGAGATGGAAATGCCGGTCTTGGTGAGGCCGGGGCCCTATCAATATTCCGAGTTGAAATTCGGGGGTCTTCCCCCCTGGCTCTTCGCAAAATATCCAGACCTTCTTGCCTTGGACGCGCGCGGAAAAATCATTTTTCCCGACACGGTTTCCTACCTCCATCCCGTCTTCCTGGAAAAGGCGCGGATCTGGCTGGAGCAAGTCGTGCCGATTCTCGCGGAGTTCAGTATCGACCGCGGCGGCCCTGTGGTTTTATCCCAGCCGGACAATGAGACCTCGGGTTATCACTTGTGGAGAGGAAGCCCGGACTGCCACCCGGTTTCGATGGGTTTCGGGCGTCCAGACGGGCGCTGGCCACGCTGGCTGGAATCCCGATACGGATCCATGAACCGGCTTAACACGTGTTACAAAACCCGCTTTGCTTCATTCGCGGATGTGGCATTGCCGGAATCGGAGGACGGGACATCGTCGAATTATTTGTGGAGGAAAGATTATTTTGATTTTTACTGCGGGACGGTCGCGGAATATCTGGGATGGATCCTGGACCGGTTCACCGAAGGCGGGTTGACCGTGCCGGCGGTGCATAATTCCGCTAACCCCCACATGAACGCCATTTTCCGGGAGACGGCCACCCTGTTGGGCAGCCGCCTGCTGATCGGGACGGATCTTTATTACAACCTGGGAGAGGATTGCCGTCACAATAACCCGTCGCCCCAGCAGGTGTTGGATATGATGCTGGGGCTGGACAGCCTGCGGCTGATGGGATTTCCTCCGGCCGTGCTGGAAATGCAGGGTGGAAGTCCGGCGGATTGGCCACCGATCCAAGCTCAGGACCTGAAGGCCTGGTATTATTCCGCCCTGGCCTTTGGCATGAAGGGAGTGAATTACTATGTCTTCACCGGTGGCCCCAATCCTCCAGAGGTCGGACTGTCGGGCGACACCTATGATTACGGAGCCGCCATCGGTATGGCCGGCGAGATCCGTCCGCATTACCACGTGCAGAAGGAACTGGCTGAATTTTGTGCCGCCCATCCTTGGTTGGCCGAATCGGAAAGGGAGCGGGATCTGGACGTGCTGATGGACTGGGATGCGGCGCGGGCAAAGCATTTTGACAAGGGGAAAGGCGGGTGGGGCCTCCATCCGGGTGAGGCTCTGGACGCGCTCATGGGCGGCCTGTTGACGACGGCGCTTTGCGAGGGGTATTCCCCGGGGTTTGTTGGGGAGGATGAGTGGAGTTTCCATCGTCCACTGGTCGTCGCCTCGGGGAGGTCGATGCCGGCGCAGACGCAGGAATCCCTCGCGCGGTGGGTCAAGGCCGGAGGACATTTGTTGTTGCATCAAGTCGTGCCGGATCTGGATGAATTTCACCAGCCGTGCCGGATTCTGGGGGACTCTTTGGGGGCTCCTTTGCAGGCCGACACTCTGCCTTGTGCGGAGCAGGAAATTCGCCTGACGGTGGGCGATCTGCGCAACGTGTCAAAAAGAGGACCGGTCTGGTTTTTTGATAGTCCACCGGACCACGGAGAAACCTGCGGGTATGACGAAACGACGGGCAAAGGTTTTCTTTGGAGGAGATCCTGGAAAGAGGGCGGGCGCGTAGTGGTGATGGGTTATGCCTGGCGGCATGCCCGCCTGGAGCATGGAACGATGCTGCGGTCCTGTCTCGACTGGCTGGGAGCGGTCAGGAAGGTGGAGAAATCGGCCCACCATGCCTGGGTAACGATGCGGACCTGCGGAGAGCGCACGATGGTGTTTGTCATGAATCCTTATTCGTCTCCTCTGGAGATGGAGATTGCCTGCCAGCCTTCGTGGGCGAAGACATCCCAGGCGCTGGGGCGCCACCGATTGGATGCCATGGATGTTAAAACATTCGTGCTGGAAAAGGACAGGGCGTGAAGGATTCTCAGCATTTCAAGGCTTTCCGGTTTGGACGGGGGCAGGTGCTTGTTGATAAGATTGATGGTTCCCCATTGGAGATCCGCCATCCGGATCACGGGTCGATGAACTTTTTACTGCCGGAGGGGCGGGTTAATTGGCACAAACCTCCGGCTCGTTGGGGCAAGGGCTTTGTCATTGTTCCGGGTGATAGGGCCGGACATTGGGATCGGCCCGCCATGTTGCGGTTTTCCGCGAAAGGACTCATCGCAGAGTATGAGCCGCTCGACGGATTGCATCTTCGCGTGGAGCGGCGTCCGGGCGAGCGTTGGGTGGAGCGCTATCGTTTTACCAATCGCGGAAAAAAAACCCTACGCTTGGGAAGCATCGCTGTCTCGACGCCGTTTGCCGATTATTACCCCTCGGCACGGGAGTGTCTGGAAGGCTGCTGCCATGCCCATATCTGGACGGGGGGGGACGATGCCCATGTGTGGGCGCTGCGTATGGACGGGACGGGGCCAGGGCTGGGACTGCGCGTCTTGATGGGCGGCCTGCATGCTTATTCAATCGAAAGCCGCGATCATGGCGGGCAGTCCAACGGCCGAGGGAATATTTATTTACACCCGACAGATGCCGCGCGGAATCCGGGCATGCTGGGAGGGCAATCCGAGATCGTTTTAAAGCCGGGCCGGACTTTTGAGCTGGCCTGGGAGTTGGGCTGGTATGAAAGCGCAGCGGCATTTGAGAAAGTCGTGAAGCCGCTGCTTAAGCTCAAGACCCTCGCGTCCGAGGGTAAGAAGGGGTTGCAGCTCGGGAAAAAGGTTCGCCTTGTCCTGCCACTGCCACGGAAATCCGGACTGTCCATTAGCTGCGAGGACGGCGTCGAAGTTCTTCGCGCCTCGCAAAATGGCCTCCACGTGCTGGAGACGACGGACGGTAAACGGCGGGGACGCGCCGTCGTTTTATTCCATCCACCGCTGCAAAAGATTGTCGCAAAAAGGGCTGAATTTCTTCTGACGCACCACCAGGCGCGGGAGCGGGGCGATGGCCGACAGGGAGCTTTTCTGCCATTACACAACGACACCCGGCTCACGGCTTACGAAGGAAGCTGGGGTGATTGGTCCGACGGACGGGAGAGACTGGCCATGCCGTTGTTGCTGCTGCACGCACGGCGCCTCGGCTGGGGGGATCAGCGCCGGCTCGACGCGGCTATTGACGGCTTCGCCGTGTTTGCCAGAAAGTGGCTCATCCGCGAGCAGGGAAAAGTATCGGGAAGCAGCTACGATGACAGCACGCACCGGCTCTACAACTCCGCGTGGATGGCGGAATTCTTTTTTGAAAAGTTCCGCTTGAGCGGCAGCCGAAAGGATTTGTGCACAGCCAACGAGGTGCTGGAATCCTACTATCAGAATGGTGGAGATAAGTTCCTCGCGTTCATCGACTGCGCGGGAGCCATGGCTGCGGCATTGGAGAAGGTGGGCTCGCTTCCGGAGGCCGACAAGCTCAGAGCCCATGTGCTGGCCCAGGCCGACCACTTCCTGGCCTTGGGAACTTCCCTTCCTGCGCATGAGGTCAACTACGAGCAATCCATTGTCGCACCACTGATTTTAATCCTGCAGGAGGCCTGGAGGCTGACCGGCGATGCACGCTATGCAGAGGGCATCGAACGCACCATGCCTTGGCTGGAGGCCTTTGCCGGCACGCAGCCGGATGTCCGGCTCCGCCATGTCCCCATCCGGCACTGGGACGGTTTTTGGTTTGGAAGAGAACGCCATTGGGGGGATGTCTTCCCCCACTACTGGAGCGTGTTGAGCGCGGCCGTTTACGCGGACGAATTCACTCGCACGGGAGAGCTGCGTTATGCAGAAAAAGCGGAGGCGATTTTCCGTGCAAATCTGGTCGCTTACTTTCCCGATGGTTCCGCCTCCGCAGCGTTCATCTACCCCAGTTGCGTCAATGGTAACCCAACCCACAAATTCGATCCGTTGGCGAACGATCAGGACTGGGCGCTGGTGTGGTATCTGAAACGCCTTGACGCTTTGAAGGCCGTGCGCGGACTGTGATACGGAGAACAATCAATCGATCTCCATTGATGACAACTTCCCATTGGAAAGGTTTCAATCTCCTCGGGCTCTTTACGTCAAAATCCTGCCAAGGCTTTGTGGAGCAGGACTTCCGTCTTGTCTCGGAACTCGGCTTCAGCTTTGTCCGATTACCGCTGACTTACCGTCACTGGATCTTGGATGGCGATCCTTTCCGGTTGGACGAAAAAAAACTTGAGGACATTGATCAGGCAATCGCCTGGGGTCACAAGCATGGTCTTCATGTCTGCCTGAATCTGCATCGCGCCCCCGGGTTTTCTGTGGCTACGGATGTTCAGGAACCTTTTAATCTTTGGAAAGACGATGAAGCTCTTCGTGCGTTTCTTTTCCATTGGGAGCACTTGGCGCGGCGTTACCGTCATCTCCCAAAGGACTCGATCAGTTTCAACCCGGTCAACGAACCGAAAAATATCAGCCCGGAGATGTCCCGGGAAGATTGTCTGCGGGTGATGATTCGTTTCATCGAGAGCATGCGCGCGATCTCACCCGAGCGCACACTGATCATCGACGGGCTGTCCTGGGGAGGCGAACCCATGCCGGAACTGCTTCCTTACGATGTTATCCAAAGCGTCCGGGGTTATGTTCCCCTGCCTCTTACCCATTTTGGGGCAGCCTGGGTGGATTCCAAAGGATGGCCCGAACCGCAGTGGCCCGGAACTTACCCGGACGGATTTTGGGACGCGGAAAAACTGGCGGCATGGTATAAGCCCTGGGTGGAACTTGAAGCGCAGGGCGGCACGGTTCATTGCGGGGAATTTGGGTGTTACAACCGGACACAACATGCCGTCGCTTTGGCTTGGATGAAAGACCTACTCGCTTTTTTTGAAAGTAGAAATTGGGGTTGGGCTCTATGGAATTTCCGAGGCTCGTTCGGTATTCTGGATAGCGACCGGAAAGACGTGAACGATGAGGATTTTCACGGCCACCGCCTGGATCGCCGGATGCTGGATCTCCTGCGGGCTTTCTAGTACCCTGCTGAACTCAAGCTTGCGATCGTTTGAAATTTAGGTCTGAATATTAAAATCCTGGTATAATTATCAAAATGCAAAAAATCCCTGCAATTTCCCTTATTGGCGTATCTGGATTCGGAGAGGTCCACTACACGAACTTCCTGCAATTCCATCGCGAGAACCGCTTGAGAATCGTGGCCGTCACAGTGATCAACCGCGAGCAGGAAGAGGAGAAGTGCCGCGTTTTGGAGAGCATCGGGTGCCGGGTTTTCACCAGCACCGACGAGATGTTTGCCGGAATATACGGTCAGTGCGATTTGTGCGTGATCCCGACTGGGATTCATCTCCACGCAACGATGACCACGGCTGCATTGGCTGCCGGTTGTAACGTCCTCGTTGAGAAACCGGCGGCAGCCACCATTCAGGAAGTCTTCGCCATGCAGGAAGCAGAGCGGAAATCTGATCGCTTCGTGGCCGTGGGTTTTCAGAAACTCTATGCGCCGGAAACCCTCGCCATCAAGCAGGCCATCCTGGACGGCTGTATCGGACGCATCACTTCCATCCGATGCCGCGGTCTTTGGCCGCGGCCACAGAGCTACTACAACCGGAATCAGTGGGCGGGAAAGCTCAGATTCAACGATGCCTACGTTCTCGACTCTCCTTTTAACAACGCATTTGCCCACGAGGTGGCAATGGCCTGCTTTCTCGCCGGGAGGGAGCTTTTTGCAGCTGCCGAATTAAAAAGTATCGAAGCCGAGCTCTACCGGGCTCGGGAGATCGAGAGTTGCGACACTGCGTGCTTTCGCATCATCACCGCAAGTGGACTGCCTCTGAGCTTTTTCTTTTCCCACGCCTGCCAGGTCGCCGAAGATCCCGAGATTCTCATCACCGGCGAAAACGGGGAAATCCAATGGGGCTATGACAGCCTGAAACTTTCCGGCGGTGCTGAAAAACTGCAGATCAGCCTGCTTTCGCCCCAGGCAATCCGCGAGGCAATGATGAATGCCCTACTGGAAAAAATCCACAACCCCTCGCGATTTGTCTGCAATCTACAAATCGCTGCCGCTCACACGATTTGTGTGAATGCGGCAAACGAATCGTCCGGGGTGACCCGGATTCCCAGCCACTTCATCACCACACCTGAGATCAACGGCTCCATCCAACCATCCATCGAAAACATCCAAGGCCTCGTGGCCCGTTGTTTCGAGAAAAACGCACTCTTCAGTGAAAGTGATATTCCATGGTCCCAACCGGGAAAAGCCCTCCCGATCCACGATTACCGCTCGTTTCCGTCCCGGAATGCGCTCCCCACTTGAGTCGTATGGCAGCTAACTTGTTTCCCAGATAGCTCTCGATAAGACTGTAGATGCGAAGCGGGGGGCAGCGTTCACCGGTGAGCTCTCTGGAGAATTGAACCCTCACCATCTTCGACCCGCCGGGCGGAAGATGGGAAAAACTATCCGACTACTTCACCCTTATGGCCATCAAGCCCAAGGCACGAGGAAAAGTAAAAGATCCAGCTCCGGATGGAAAACAATGCTTCCGCTTCCTGGATCTCCTGCCGTTTGCTAGAGATCGGGTCGGCGCTCAAGCTCAGGGAAGCTGGGGCAGTAAAAATGCTGAAGGCCTCCGCACACGTTGCGCCCGAGTGATCGAGAAGATCCACAGGCAGAAAGTCTTCGTCGCGGCCACGCTTCGCAAGCAGCTCGGTAAAATCCACACTTTCCAGCAGGAGTCCTCGTTGAGGTTCCGTTTGCACCATGATTTCTTTATCATCCAACACAGTCCCCTCCAGAGGGCAAGGGCGACGCCGCTCAGATGTAATCCAAAGCGATTGAGCGGTTGGCCCCTCATGCTTTCAACCGCAAACTCATCCGGGCCGCGGTCCAGCACAATCCGCCTCAGCCCAATCCTCCGGAACCAGATATCTGTGGCCGCCACGCCTTCGAGATGAATTGCATTAAAAGACAGGCGCGTTATTTATAGTTCTATGAAATCCTTTGATGTCATGGTTCTCGGCGGCGGTCCAGCCGGATTCCCTGCAGCCATCCAGGCGGCACGTGCGGGAGCTCGTGTGTTGCTGGTCGAGAAAAGCGGCCAGTTGGGGGGCACGACCTCGTTGAACCGGGTGGCCTTTCCCGGAATTTTCCACGCCTGGGGACGACAGATTATCGCAGGCATCGGCTGGGATCTGGTTCGCCGCACAGTGGAACTTGAGGGCAGGAAACTTCCCGATTTTTCAGATATCCATGCCAGTCACTGGAAACATCAAATCCCGCTCTGTCCGACCTTGTTTTCCGCCCTGATCGACCAGGATGTGATCCAATCAGGGTGTGAACTATGTCTTCACACCATGCTGGCGACGATCAGGCCCAAACCAGGCGGAGGGTGGGTGGTAACGCTTTGTGGCAAAGAAGGACTATATGAGGTGGAAACAGCGTGGTGTATTGATGCCACTGGTGATGCCAATGCCGCCAGTCTGGCCGGTTGCCCGTTCCAAGCAGATTCCCCTGAGTTGCAACCAGGAACTTTGGTTTTTCGCCTTGATGGCTACAACCCTGAATCCATGGATATTCCGCGACTGGATGAAGCCGCCCGTATGGCGCTAAAGGAGGGAAAGTTGCACAAGGGAGATTTTGGATGGAGCGGGGATTCGTTGCGTAGTTTATTATCATCGCGCGGAAATAACTCCATCCATATTTTCCCGATCAATGCGGTGGACAGCCCCGGTAAGACCTCCGCCGAGATTTTGGGACGAGCAGCCTTATTGCGTATTTATCGCTTCCTCAAAACCCTGCCAGGCTTTGAAACCCTGCACTTCACCTGGAGTGCTCCCGAATGTGGCATCCGGGAAACGCGACGCATTGCGGGAAGATCGATGGTGACCTACAAGGAGTATGTTTCCGGCTGGCACTGGCCGGATGCGGTTTGTTACAGCTTTTACCCGATTGATTTGCACACGGATGAGGGCTTGAAGTATGAAAAGTTGAAAGAGGGAATAGTTCCAACCATTCCACTTTCTGCCATGCTCCCCCAAGGGGTGCCGGGTTTCCTCTGCGCGGGAAGGTGTGCGTCGGGGGATCGCCTGGCGAATTCCGCCTACCGTGTTCAAGCTTCCTGCATGGCCATGGGGCAAGCGGCGGGAGCGGCAGCAGCCCTGGCCGTCCAGTCCGGGTTGGCGGAAGCTGATCTCGTGAATTTGTCGGATTTACGCAAAGTGCTGGAAGCTCAGGGGGCCATTTTCCCAACAAATGGGATATAATTTTCATCGTTCTTCACCTAATTTTACATGTACGTCAACACCTACCGCCGACCCCTGACCTCTAACCCCTGGCCTCTTAGTATGATCGAATACCTCATTAACCTATGAATCATGAACCATCATCAGCGGCCAGGCCCGTTCACGTTCCCTCCCAACCTTTTTCCGATGTCACTATTGCGGCCTATTACTACCCGTGCCTGCATCCGCATGAACGCTGGGATTCCCAAAAATATCCGGGGTTTACGGAATGGGATCTGGTAAACACAGCCCCTTCCCGTTTCCCCGGCCATGTCCAACCTCGGGTGCCCTTGTGGGGCTGCGAAGACGATTCAAAGCCGGAAGTTATGGCACGCAAAATTGATGCAGCAGCAGATCATGGAGTCCAGGTGTTTATATTCGATTGGTACCATTACGATGATGGCCCCTTCCTCGAGCATGCCCTCGATAAAGGTTTTATGCAGGCCTCGAACAATCAACGGATCAAGTTTTCCCTTATGTGGGCGAACCACGATTGGTATGGGATTCAAGGCTACGATCCCCGGGAAGAATGCAAACTTTGGTACCCCGGAAAAATCACACCCGCAACCTGGGACAAAATTACCACCTTGATCCTTGAAAGATATTTCAACCATCCCAGCTATTGGAAAATCGACGGCTGTCCCTACTTCTCCATCTACGACATTCAGGTATTTTTGGAAAGCTTCGGTTCCGTCGCCTCGGCTCGTGCTGCTCTGGAAGATTTTCGGAGGAAGACAACCACAGCCGGCTTTCCGGGGCTGCACGTCAATTCGATTATCTGGGGCCAGCCAAACCTGCCCGGTGGCACAACCCCGGCTGACTGGCCTAACTTGTGTCAGGAACTGAAGTTGGACAGCGGCACCGGCTACACCTGGGTTCACCACGGCGCCTTGGATTCCAGCACCTTTCCCATCACAGAATATACCAGAGGGCGGGATCGCTACCTCCAAGTCTGGAAAGAATCTCTTTCCAAAATGCCAATGCCTTATTTCCCTAACACCACCGTTGCCTGGGACAACTCCCCGCGCGCGGCCCACTCAGTTCCCTGGACCGAACCAGCCCCACATGTCGTCAATCCCGTGCTGATTCATAATACTCCCCAGGCGTTCGGAGAGGCCACCCGGATGATTCTTGAATCCGAGACCTTCCAAAAACTTCCCCACAAAATTTTAACGGTCAATGCCTGGAACGAATGGCCAGAGGGAAGTTGCCTCGAACCGGATACGCAGCACGGTTACGGTTATCTGGAAGCCCTGCGCGATCTAGCGTCCTGACATCGGAATTGCTTCATTAAATCCGTGAGGGATTTTGTTCCCCGGCGAGGCAGGAGAGCAGCCTTCTATCTGAACGATAGAAGGCAAACGAGTAACGAAGTCCGGAGAGTAAAAGAACCACGGCCCCAAGAATCCCCACGGAACGCGGCCGCCTTGCCCGCTTCCAGAGGCACCTTGCCTCTGGCCCTCCCTTCCGTTCGGCAATTCTCCAGTGGCGACTTCATGAGATGCCGGAAGGAGCAGGCAAGATGCCTGCGTTTCTAATGAAGGGGGGATGCAACTCCATTGTGCGAGCCTCAATAGTATTCTGACAATGAAGTTTTTGCGTAACGGTTATGCTCTTCTTTAAGCAGATGAGCTTCGCTGTCAGGACAGTCAACTTGATTTGGTCTAGGCGAAAGATGGAGCCATCGCGACACCAGGTCGCTCATATGGGGAGTTTTTTGTAGGAGCGTGCCTCCCGCGCAAAGGGTGGGGATTTGGGTTTCAAACCCCCGACTCTTGATTGATCTGATTGCGCGGCACGAATGGTGCCTGGACATCTTTCCGAACGAAAAGGCTAACCAAAGAAGGAAGTGGCTGACCGGTTAATGCTAACCAGCTACAAGCGGCCATGACAAATCGTGAAACCCGGCCTTCAACACAACCGGGGATTCGGATTCCAGAGGCGGATAATAGGTCGCCGTAGTCCCAACGGGCACCTTAACCGAACTCCGGAATACACCTTCATTGATCTCCCAACGAATAGACGCCTCGCCGCGCGCAGTTTGCAGGCTTGCCTCCGCCCAGGTGATGCTGCCTCCCGGTCTGGGTTGGAATCGAATGTGCTGGTAGCCCGGTTGCTCTGGATCGAGGTCCAACCCGGCCACCACCCCATACATCCATGCTCCCACCGCGCCGTAAGCATAATGATTGAAGGAATTCATGTCCTTATCTTGAAAACCTTTCTCAGGCGTCCAACCGTCCCAACGCTCCCAAATGGTGGTGGCACCGTTTTTAATCGGGAAGAGCCAGGACGGGAAGGTCTCTTGCTCCAGTAATTTGTAGGCGATGTCGAGATAACCATTTTTGCCAAGCACTTCGAGAAGATAGGGTGTGCCTACGAATCCCGTGGCGAGATGAAACCCGCGCCGTTCGATGTCGCGCACCAGCTCTTTTGCGGCGCTGGCCCGCGCTGCCTCCGGAATGAGGCCAAAATGAAGTGCCAGCACATAAGTGGTTTGTGTGCCGCCGGCCATCAGTCCGTCGGGAGTGACGAAGCGGCGGCGAAAAGCCTCCACGATCCTGCCATGCAGATGGGTGAAATGTTGTACGTCCTCCTCCCGTCCCAGCACGGTGGCAATTCGGCTCATGATCTCCGTATCGTAGGCATAGAACGCCGTGCCAATCAGATCGCGGGCAGTTCCGCCCTCGTTTCCGCTCCCGTCGAGAGCCAGCCAATCACCGAAGCCTCCAAATTTGTTTAAATCGGGGTGCGAACGGATGTTGTTTTTGCAACGGTTCAAGGTCACAAACTCCAGAAAACGCTTCATGGAGTCATAGTGATCGGCAAGGATTTGCACGTCTCCGTAACAAAGATAGATAGTCCACGGACAAATGATCGTCGCATCAGCCCAGGCCGGGCCGCCCTCCTCGATATTCTGAACGGAATCGCAATCCGGTGCGATCGCAGGAACAGCGCCGTTGGGCCGCTGGGCATCCCGCAAATCCTGCATCCATTTGTGGAAAAAACCCCGCACATTCATGTTGAAGCACGCCGTGCGGATAAAAACTTGAGCGTCCCCGGTCCAGCCAAGGCGTTCATCGCGCTGGGGGCAATCCGTTGGCACATCCAGGAAATTACTTTTCTGACCCCAGACAATATTCTGCTGCAATTGATTGAGCAGCGGGTGTGAACACCGGAATCTTCCTGTGACCGGCATATCCGAGTGCAGAACGACACCAAGGATCTGAAAACTCTGGCCTTTTTTTATCCCGGAGATCTCAACATAGCGAAATCCATGAAAGGTGAAACGCGGTTCCCAGACTTCCTCCTCTGAGCTTTTGCAAGTGTAATAATCAGTCACGCGGGCAGCGCGGAGGTTTTCGGTATAAAGCGTTCCGTCCGGATTCAAAACTTCCGCAAAACGCAGTTTAATGGTCTGGCCCCGTGAACCCCTGACGGTCAGGCGGACGCGTCCGCTGAAATTCTGCCCAAAATCAATAATGGCCAGCCCACCACTGCTGGAAGCGGATTTCTCAATGGTGGCTACGGGCTGAATCTCCCCAATGCGCCGGACCGGAGGAGCCGGAGATTTTTCCACCATGAGTTTAGGATGCTGAAAAACTTCCACTGACTGCCAGTCTCCGTCCGCAAAGCCAGCAGCGGACCAACCGCTTTTTTCCAGACGGGCATCATAGGTTTCACCGGCCAGGAGATCATTCTGCAAAACCGGACTCGCGACGGTTTTCCAGCTTTCATCCGTGACAACAATGAAAACCTCTCCCTCTGCCATCGTCACCTCAAGCTGTGCCAGAAACTGCGGACGATCCCCGTAGCTCTGACGGGGTTGTAGGGCAACGAAGCCGCAATACCAGCCATCACCAAGAATAGCTCCGATGGCATTGTCACCAATTTGCAAGAGGTCGGTCACGTCATGAGTCTGGAAATAAACACGCTTGTGATAATTTGTCCATCCTGGAGACAGGGTCATGTCTCCAACCTTCCGACCGTTGATTTCGCATTCGTATAGACCCAGTGCGGTGACCGACAGGAAGGCCTTTTGAATCGGACGATCCAGGACGAAGCTCTTTCGGACATAGGGCGCGGGCACCCCCCAGAAAGGGCTTCCAACCGAGGTTGAACCAATCCATGATCCATGGAAAACGGGTGCATGTGACATCAGCCAGATCTTAGGCGGGTGGGCAGATGAATGGAATTGAAAAAGAACCTCGGCAAGCCACACAGAATGTCGGCACTGGGCGCCCGCGCTGGCATGTACGGACGAAGCTTCTTAATAGAGAATCCCCATGAGCGCTCCGAAAGCTTACGGAGCTGTTTCCGAGATCTCATGATTTTACCTCTGGCCCTCCCCTGCAATTTAGCGCTTTTAATGCTTTAGCGGGCCATCAATCACGTCATTCCGTTTTAGCCGGACCTATTCAAAATTCTCCCCAAGAAACACGCGAAAAACGCCAAATAAAGAATGAATCCATACGAGGAATGCCTTTCTTCCCTGTTCTGTAGCAGCGACCTCGTCTCGCGATGGCTTAAACTTCCGTAGGAGTGGGTTTACACTGGGTAACAGTTTAGCCCGATAGTTTCGGCTCTGGCTGGCTACCGAAAATAACGTCTTGGGCGTGATTAGGAGAGGAACGGAAGAGGGCGCGGAACATATCGATGACTTTCGCGCCCTGAAGGGCGGCAGTTTGGGTGAGGGAGGCGAAGACGGAGATGTTCTCAGAGCCGGTCGCGCTGCGGGTTCCCATGCAGACTTTTCGAAAGATGACGAGCGGGCGCAGAGCGCGTTCGGCGTGGTTGTTGGTGGGGGGGCCTCCGTGTTCGATGAAGGTGAAGAGTTGCGAGTATTCGCGGGAGGTTGGAATGAGCCGCTTGCGGAGAGTTTCGGCTTTCGCAAAGGCCAGCGGCTTGCGGCAGATCGGGGCGAGCTTTTTGCGGAACTGATCAGCGAGTTTTTTGCGCTTCCCTGTTTGTTCGGGAACAACGACCGCACATGCCTCTTTGAAAAGGACGCTTAGGGATTTGCAGAACCGCACGGAGCGGGCATCGGCCCCATCAATCAAAGCCAATTCCTCGCCGATTTCTTTGCTCTTACGCAGGAGATGGGACAGACAGCTTTGCCGCCCGCCCTTGCACTCAATAGCGTTGTAGGCGGCGTAGGCATCGGCCACCAAGAGCCCGTCGAGTTTCTCGCCAAGAAGGCTTTTGGCCGCCTCGGAGGTGCGGTGCGCGTCGATGCGGAAGACTGCGAGCGACTCGTTGCCAGCATACCAAACCCAGTAGTTTTCCCCATCCTCCCGCCAGTGGGTTTCATCGGCATGGATCAAATCGGCGACGCGTATCTTTTGGATCAAATCTTGGTAGATGGGACGGGCGTTGACCTCGGCGCGCTTCTCGAAGCCCAGAGTGCTGGCCGGAACAAAATGGATTCCGAAAAGCGTGTCCATGGCTTCGGAGATTTTTCGGTAGGGCACCTTCAGGATATGACGCAAATAGAGGGCGGTAGCTTTCGCGTTCGGGCCGATGGGAGCGAAGGGAAGTTCCCCTTCGAGCGGGTGGATCACCTGACGCTGACAACTCGGGCAGAAGGCGGTGTCGTGGACATAGGAGGTCACGACAGTTTGGGGGACGAGCACGATGTCTTCTTGGATGTAGGAGGTTTGGCCGCCGAGGATCGTGTCTGTCGCGCTCTGGCAGTGGGGACAGATCAGCGGAGCCTCGACGTGGATGTGGCGATCAATGCGTTCGGGAACTTTCCTCACCCAAGGCGCATGGCCTTTGGGGGCTCCTCGTCGCTTCTGCGGCTGGGCTCCACAACAGGGGTCCTCGGCTGACTCATCGCGCCGGGAGGACTTGGCTTTTGAAGACTTAAAGCGGCTTTGGTGGAGGAGTTTGTTTTCTGCCTTCAGACGCTCGATTTCCTGCTTCTGCTCCGAGACGATGCGGTGGAGGCTTGCCATTTCTTGGGCCATTTGTTCGCGAATCTGCCAGTGTTCGTGTTCCAACAACCTGGCACGCTGATATTCCCCAAACATCCAGAAAGCGGACAAGCCTTCCAAGTGCGGGCAATTGTCTCGGTAAGGGCAGACAAAGCCATCGGGAGCTGTCTTCCATTGCCCCATATCAGCGAGGGTCCTTCGCTTTGAGTAACGCCCAATTGACCTCGGAGAGTTCCTTGAGCAACTCTTTGAGTTTGCGGTGCCGCTCAATCTTCCTCTGCACCTCTTCGAGCATCCCCGTCCGGATATATTTTGTCCGGGTTTTGCCCTTCTCGGCAGAGGTGAGGCTGAACCCGCCCCGCGCCCCCTGACTGGTAACGGACCCAATAAGAAAATCCAAATTGCTTAGAATTTCTTTGCGAAGGCGTTCCGCCTTTTGGCTGAGATTCCAAGTGGTTTCAGACATATAAAAAAAGCATAGCAGGCGCACTGATGCGCCTGTTTGCAATAAAAGTCAAGTGCTAATTTCCAAGAAATCTAAAAAATATTTTCGCAACCCGACGATTTCATGCAGAAAACAGCTAAACTGTTACCTTTTTAAGTCCTCGACAATGGGGTCAGTCCCGCGTATTATCACATTTTCTCGAGCCATAACGCCCGCCAGAGTGTTTGCGGAGACCCGGCATTTAACTCTCTCGCGATCCAAGCCATTGTCATAGTCGTCTCTCGTCGCAGTCTGGCTGCCAGCTTCACTTTCAGAGGATGCCCCTTTTTAAGTCCTCGGAATTCATTCTCTCCCATCCTGAGTTTGCTGAGATAAGCCCCGATCAAACTTCGGCTTTTCTCCTCCATCGTGTCTTGATGCACATCGCGAATATGGCTTCCCAGGCTTTTGACGTCCGGGGTCGGGATTTTCTCGGCGACTCGCTCGATGAAATCCTCCGCCCCGAACCTCCAGCCCCGTCGGATCTCCGGCCAAAGTTTTTCCTCGGCATGTCCCTCCTGCCCGCATCGCAGCGCCATGGTATCCCGGAACTCCCGCCTTCCTCTTGCATTGTCCGCGGCGATGCCGTGTTCACCAAGCAAACGATCCACCCTCAGCCACCCGGCCCGTTTGCCTTCAGGTTTCAGGTATTCTGGAAAACTGCTCCAGAGATAATCCTCCAACGATTTCCCCTCTTCCAGCATCCTCGCCCTTATCGGGTTAAGGTGCACGTAATCACAGACCACACGCAGATAAAAATCATCTCCCTCGTCCACAAGCAACGACCTGTAGCGTCCCGCAAAAAGATGCCCCCGCATCTGGTGCCTCACGTTGAATCGTTGCGTGTAAGTGCCCAGAAACCATTTCATCCCCGCCACCAGCGTTGGCTTAGGTGTCTCCAGAACCAGATGAAAATGGTTACCCATCAAGCAATACGCATGCACCTGCCAATCCGCCCGCTCACAGGTTTCACCCAACGTTTGTAAAAATCGACGCCGATCTATGTCATCCAAAAAAATCGCCTCCCGACGATCCCCCCTGTTCATCACATGGTAAATAGCCCCCTCGTATTCCGTGCGTAGTTGTCTGGCCACTTGCAGAAAATACCAAAACAAAGAAACACGTCAATACGCGGGACTGACCCCATTTGTCTTCGCGGGACTGACCCCATTTGTGTGATGTGCAATAAAAATTATGCGTAATGAAGGGAGAACAATGAATTTCAACGCTAATCCCGCGTTAATCCCGCATAAGACGGGACGAATGGACTCTCAGAACTCCGCAAAAAAAGTCCCAATCGCTCTTCCCAGAATCCATCCGAATGCCGTTGCGCTGGTGCGGTTCACTTCTTCACCCCTTGCGGAGTCATAGGGGATTTCCACGGAGGCGGAGAGAACATTGTCCGGTTGACATTCTGCCCATCGACTGAAGCTGAGCAGGTGGGCTTCATTTTTCCCTGTATTCCAAGCCTCTCCAAATGGAAGGTAGTCCTCCATGGCAAAAGGGAGCGGCCCGTCGTTGTGGCTTTCGATCAGATGTCCCAATCGCCGCTGCGCTTCCGCATTTGCTTCCCTCCGGCTTCCGACGATGTAGAGGCAGTCATTGTGTTTTCCACGAATCCACGGGCAGTGGAGGTCGATAACCGCAAAGGGCTGGCCGCCGCACCGGGACAGTATCCATTGCCGGATCGCGGCGGTTTCAGGGTAGATTGAAGGCTCAAGATAGTCGCGGTTGTGATCATGCGGAATACGCAATTTACCCTGATCCCCGTTTTCCACACCATCCCGGTCCACAAAGGGAACAAAGTGTGTTTCAAAATTTGCCTCTTTTGAATTTTCCACCAAATCCAATAACCAGCCTTCCAGCACATAGCTCGCCATCATCTCGCAGGCATGATGACGGGCGGTCACAATCAAATGGCCGGAAACACGGTCACCGCCAGCGGGAATCGTGAACATTTCCACAGGCCGTCCCCCGCGTGATTCACAAAGTGTCTGCACTCGAAGCCGGGGATTCAGTCGGTGGGGTTGGAGCGCCCGGTCGAGATCGAACCCGGTGTAGGGCATGCCCACGCTCAGCCGGATTTCAGGGCAATCCGGTGGAACATCCACGTGAAATCCCCATTCGCCCTCCAAAGACTCCGCGCCCAGCCAGTTCCAGGAAAGCCCACCGTCCAGACTCATCGCCGGTCCCCGGGTGGCGAGTGTGCATGGGCGCGAGATTTCAAAATGCAAACGTTGTCCTGCCGCTCCACTCAAACCAAAAGCCCAGTAAAACCAGGGCTCTGAGGTGTCACGAAGATCGGGCCGAAAACGAATGCGATTTCCGGAAATCTCATCAAGGATCGCATTTCCTGCGGGGATATCGGTGCGGAATTCCATACACGACTCAAGTTCAGTTTCGAAGGGCTGCGCGGATCGCACCGACGAGTTCCTCGACTTCAGCAGAGCTGGTCGCCCATGAGCACATGAAACGATGCGCGCCCGCGATGAAATGATAAAATTTCCACCCTTCCGCATGAAGCCGTGCGGCGGTTTCATCCGGCATCCGGATAAACACAGAGTTGGCCTCCACTGGGTAAGCGATCTCCAAACCCGGGAGATCACGGAGGGCGGCCTCCAATTCTTTTGCGCGGGCGTTGGCGTTGGCTGCCCGCGTCAGCCACGCCCCATTCTCAACGAGGGCGGCGAAAGGGGCGGAGAGAAATCGCATTTTGCTCGCCAATTGCCCCGCTTGTTTACAACGATAACCGAATTCAGCTCCCAGCTCTGGATCGAAAAAGACGACCGCCTCCCCAAAAGCCATGCCATTTTTAGTGCCGCCAAAACAGAGTACGTCAATGCCCTCCACCATCTTCGATGCAGGAATTCCCAGACTCACGACCGCATTGGCAAAGCGCGCTCCGTCCATGTGCACCCGGAGGCCTAGGGCCTTTGCGGCACACGCCACGCGGGAAATTTCTTCGCGGGTGTAGACGGTCCCGAACTCGGTTGCCTGGCTGATGCTGACCAACTTCGGTTTCGGATAATGAATGTCCGACCGGCGGGAGACCATGCCTTCGATAGAAGCCGGGTCCAGTTTTCCCTCCCTCGCTGGCACGGTGAGGACTTTTGTGCCGTTGGAAAAAAATTCGGGTGCCCCACATTCATCAGTCTCCAAATGCGCGCTCTCCGCGCAAATGACGCTGTGATAAGACTTGCAAAGCGCGGCGGTGGTCAGCGAATTCGCAGCGGTGCCATTGAAAACAAAATAAACATCGCAGGGACACCCAAAAACCTCCCTCAACAAATCCGTGGCCGCAGCTGTATAACCATCGTCCCCGTAACCGGCATGGTTGCCGTGGTTGGCCAACTCCAGCGCCCGCCACGCTTCGGGGCAGATGCCCGCAGTGTTGTCACTTGCAAATTGATAACGCCCCTTGGGGAATGTGGAAATCATCTTGAAAGAAAACTGCTTGCGGCACTCCGGGGCGCTGAGGTCCAGAGTGTGAAGCTAGCCGCAGGTGTTTCCATGCTCTGAGGATGGTATTGCGCGTTTGGAGAGTCAAGCGCACGCTTTTTCGGAACGCGGGGCGCCTCCCCGCACCCTGATTATACCATTTCAAATTGACTGAGCGATACGAACACGAATGGTGCCTGGGTATCTCATGGAGTCGCCCGCTCAAATCAATTTGATATTAGTGCCACTCAGGACTGCCCCCCCACAGACATTGAGCTGAGAAGGACCATGCTGTTTGCTTCGCACCTGATTTCTGCACCAACTCCAAGATTGTAGATCATGTGGTCCAACGCGACAGGGAATCCATCCTGATCGGTTCTGCTGGATGTGTCGCTGTAAACGTAACGTTTTAGACTGATTTCAGAACCGTTGCTCATTCGCAGCCTGACCGTTCTGGATGTATCGGCCCGGTTGACAATGCAGAAGGTCCAGTGCCGCTGGTCCGGAGAACCAGGGACATCAACATAGGCCGCCAGGATGCGCACATCCCTGGATGCCGATCCAGCCCGCACAATGGTTGACCCGTGAGGATAGTAGCGGGCAAGAAGAGCCCATGCATAGAACCATGGCTTTGTTGTCAGGCCGTCGGCCTTGCTCCGGCACATCCCCCATGTGAAATTCAAATGGGAGTTGTCATCAAGCATCCAGGCTAAAACTGCCCAGCTCCCTGCGGTCGCGGCCTGCACGGCGTAGTCCGCCATCAGCACCCCATACCGGGGGTCGAGGTGGAGCGGATTGGTGGCGCTGCCGGATCCCTCTATCCAGAAGCCAGCCTCGCCGATGATGAGCGGCTTGTCTTTGGCTTTGGGATCTCCCGCCAAAGCATAATCCCAATTCGTTTTAAAGTAGTCGTGCAAAGCTCCCTCCCTGACAATCTCCTCCCCCGGATAAGAGTGGATGACATAGGCTCCCAACTCATTCTGGAGCTGGTCCACGGCGTTCCTGTGCCACTCATCCGCATTCGACTGATCCGAGCCCATGATCGCCACCTGGCGATCGAGACCCTTGCTTCGCAATTCGGCGGCAACGTTCTGTATCCCCTTCTTCCATCGGTCCCAGTCTTTGACCTCGTAGTTGGGCTCGTTCACCAAGGTAAAATACTTGATGCATGTGTATCCCCTTTTGTTGATCAGGTGATCCAGGTAGATTGATATGATCCCCGCATATTTCGGGTCTTCCACCTTGGCCACGTCGGGCGTTTTCAGCCAGGCGGGCTCTATTCCCCATTCAGCAAGCACCACTGTTGTCCCGAGTTTCTGGCAGACGTCCAAATGCCGATAGAGGGACCGCATCCCGGGAGAATCCCAGTCGTAGCGGTCGTTGCCCTGATAGCACCATCGGGCCTGCATCATGATTCGCGTGATCGGCAACCGCATCCATTCCACCCGCTTGCGGATGATTGCGAAATCCTGGTCGGTGACGCCTGAGGCGTCGTAGGCGTTGGAATCCCACTCGACGCCAAATCCAAGAAAATGTTCGCGAATGACATTCTGTGGATTTAATTCAACGGAAATCACGAGGTCTTCACTATGCATGGGAGTGGCGGATTTCATATAAGTCCTTCCTTTCTGAGCCCAGTTTTCCAGTTTTGCCGGGAGCGGGATTTTTCTACAGCGTTCATCTTCAAAAAAACATGTTTACTGTGGCACGATACGGATATTCCGAGATCCCCCATTCCAGTTCAGCTGAACAGTGAGGGGAATGTTTGAGGTAATATTGACTTGCGGTTCGTCAGTTGAGAGTGCGCGCCTCTCGGACCGCAACGATAACAGTCCCTTTGTGCCAAATGGGTAATCTTCCACGCCAAAGGCATCCGTGAGGTGAATGTTCCATATCAAGCATCCAGTGGGTGCGTCCGGCTGCAGACCAAAGACGCTCTCAAACAAAACTGCAACCGGGCCTAGTCCACTCCAGCCAGTAAAGTCTCCTTTGGCCGGACTTCCAGGTGCAGCCGTTTCGGGGGCGTAGTTTTCCCAGACAGTGTTTGTCTGGGTAAACACTTTTGTGATATTCTCCACATGGTTGATGGCGATGGTAAAGGCAAGCCCGCTTTGCTTCTGTAATTGCAGACCACGCAATATCATCAGATTCGTCGGTGGCCAGACGCCGCCAAGCCAATAACCGCCGGATGGGTCGTAGGAAGGATCTTTTGCTGAAAGTGACGGCACCCTGTGCGGGCGATTAAAATGCAAGGGGTCCTTGAGCAAGGCCACCATGGACGCCAGTCGATCCTCTGGCAGTTGCTCATCGAGGAGCATCCAGAATCCACCCACACCCAACATTTCACTAAGCGTTCCGTCACGGTGACGATCAACATAGGAACACAGACCTTCGTTCCACATGGTTTCGTTGATGACCCGTCTTAGGAGGCTGGCTTCGCGGCGCATATCATCGGCCACATCGGGCCGTCCGAGAATATCCGACATCTGCGTCAAAAGATGAGCCGAAAGCAAAGCCTGTGCGGTCGCATCGATCCAGCTCTGAAACCCGTGGTGAAAAAGATTATTCCCCTCGGGCCACGGCCTGGTGCGGGGTTGGTTATCCATTCCGCAGCCCCATCCACAACTCCAGTAACTATGATCCGGCCAGGTTCTGTAGAAACGCATCCAGCGATGGTAAGCCACGAGCGCAGGAAACACACGTGTCAGCCGATCGCGGTCGCCGAGTGTCAGCCATTGGTTCCACTCCGACCATGCCAGAATATTAGGACCGGTAGATACAGGGTCGAAACGTGAGAAACGCTCTTGCCCAGTCGTCCAGTTGATCTCGCGACAGATGTAGCCGTCTTTATGTTGCAGTCCGTAAAAGTTATCCAGAGTCTGCTGAAAATCAAAAGCCCGACGACCATAACGTCCGTATTCAAGAATGAACACACTGTCCCACATGAAGAGGCAACCATTGAAAGCAGTATCAATGAACGGGGCGATAAAACCGGTATTGGGCTTTGGATCCATCAGGTTCCGCCATGCGAGTTCCCACACCCGCCAGTAACAAGCGACAGTCTCTTCATGTCCCTGCCAGAAAGGCCTTGGGAGCAGACTGCGGGCGGATTCCCATGATGGTGGGGCAGTCAGATCGGGCTGCGTTGTGCGGAAGGTATTCTCAGAAAGAATCGGATCGTCGGTAACGTAGGTTGGGAGGTAAGGATCTTGATTCATGATTCATAGATAGATTTAGGTTTCACCCAACGTTTGTAAAGATCGTTGCCGATCTATTTCGTCCGATAAAACCGCCTCCCGAAGATCACCCCCTGTTCATCACAGGATAAATCGCCCCCTCGTATCCCGTTCCGTGCGTGGTTGTCTGCCACTTGCAGAAAATACCAAAACAAGGAAATACATCAATACGCGGGACTGACCCCATTTGTTGTTGACCCCACTTGTTATTTGAAGGCTTGCCAAGTAATACGTCCGATTTAGGCTGCGATCTTCAAAATATCGTGAATAAAGCCTGCAAAAAATGGGGGGAGACATTCGCAGATCGCCAAAGTTGGAGTCTCTTTGCCGCTGGCATGGTGGTTTATTTAATTACACGGTTTCTCTATCTCGAAGACTATCCGATCTATTTTTTTACCGACGAAGCCGCACAACAGGTTCGCGCCCGGGAGCTTTGGTTGAACGGCTTTCGCGACGATCACGGGCACTGGTTTCCGGTGACCGCCCAGGGTCCATGGTTTCGTTTTGTTTCAATCGCCCATTACCTGCAACTCCCAGGCTGGCTTTTGTTCGGAAATACCATCTACGCAGTTCGGGGAACTTCGGTTCTGCTGGGCGCAACTGCGGCCTGGGTGCTGGCGCTCATTCTCAAAAGACATTTTCATTGCGGCATCTGGTGGATAACCCCGTTGATTTTCGGCACAATGCCTTCCTGGTTTTTACATTCTCGCACTGCTTTCGAATGCGTTTACATGGCCGTTTTTTATGCATGGTTCTGTTATTTTTATCTCAACTACACCAGCGGCCATACCCGTTCCTTGTTGCTCGCTGTCGTGTTCGGAGCGCTGACCCTCTACTCTTATTCCGCTGGTCCGCTGATCATGCTCGCGACCGGGTGTCTGCTGCTCATCTCTGATTTCAAATATCACATCAAACACGCCAGAATCGTCGGAGTAGCTTTTGCGTTTTGTTGCTTGTTAATGTCAGGGTTACTGTTTTTCTTCATAAACTATCCAGACTCGCCAGCGCAGCATGCAAAAATGTACTCCGGTGTTTTGTCCGGAAATATACCTATGACTGTTAAACTACAGCAGGTTTTGCACGCATATTTGGGAGGCTTGACTCCTCAATTCTGGTTTACCTGGCAACCCGATAATCTAAGACACCAAATGTTGGGGCTCAGTCATTTGCTTCAAATCACCGCCCCTTTCTTTTTCCTCGGAATAGTTCTGTGCTTCTGGCGAATAAAAACAAGGGGTTCAAGATTGATTTTGATCGCGATTACCGCTTCGGGCTGCGGAGCCGCACTCGTTTTTCCGGAGATCACACGGAATATGACGTTTTTGATCCCCGCCTGCCTATTGATTGTAATCGGCCTCGATTTTCTCATCTCAAGGATCCGTTTGCCATTTGTTAGCCGATTCTTGAATTATTCACTTTTTTCGGGAATTACCACCTATGCCGCTTTTCTAACCTATGATGCGCTTATCAACGGACCGACTTGGTATGACGACTACACATTATTCGGACAGCAATGGGGGTCCAAACAGATCATTCGAGATTACATTCCCAAATATTTGAGCAAGCATCCGGATCAGCACGTTTTCCTGGCTGTTGAATGGGCAAATAGTCCCGATTATATCCTTAAATTTTTCAATTCTCCTCCCAACTTCATGTTGGATGACATCGACAGATATCTTTCTAACCTGATCGAGCTGCCAAAAGGTGTGTTTGTGGTTACCGCTTCGCAGATGCAGCGGCTGAGAGAATCAAAAATGCTTACTTATAAGGAAATAGAGCCCCCGATCTATTATCCAGACGGAATGCCCGCATTCCATGTTGTAACAATTCAATATTCCGAAAACGCCTTAACGGTGGCAGAGGAATTCAGACTAGAGCGCAATCGACTGATCGAGGAGAAGATCACAACGCCCACGGGTGAAGTTTGGACTGTTCGTCATAAGGCATTTGACCTGGGGGAAGTCATTAATCTTTTTAATCAAGACTTTAACGACCTAGCCCGGGGTGCCGGAGGTTATCCATTTGTTGTAGAGGTCGGTTTTCCCAATCCGAAAGAACTGCGAGGAATAGAGGTTGCCTTTAGCCAGGAGAACACCCTCACCGCAATTTTAAAAAATAAAGAAGGAGCGGAGATCGGACACTATTACAAAGCGCTCAAAATAAATGCGCCAAAGTTTCCGCGCCTTCGCCTCGACTTCACCGATCTCAAAGAAAAGGTGTCGTCTGTAAGGTTGGAACTCAGAGAAGAACAACGGGCCGACTCGGAAACTGTCCTGATGCACATTCATGAAATTACCTTTTATTAACACTACGGCCAGTTGGACAACCCGCAAAACATGCAGGCTCTGCGATTCGACAAGCCTGTATCCGTTTCTAACTCTGGGGGAACTTCCGCTGGCTGGGGGATTCATGCGGGCCTGCGAAATTGCGGACGAACAAAGGTATCCCTTAACAGTCTGTTTCTGCGAAGCCTGCACCGAGGTTCAATTATTGGAAAGTGTGAATCCACAAAACCCCGCCCTTCGCGTGGCGAGCACGCTCCTACGAAAAGGCTCCTCCCCGTAGGAGCGACCTCGTGTCGCGATGGCTTTAGCTTTTTGCCCATTCAAAACCCCGCCCATCGCGTGGCGAGCACGCTCCTACGAAAAAGCTCCTCCCCGTAGGAGCGACCTCGTGTGGGGATGGCTTTAGCTTTTCGCCCATTCAAAACCCCGCCCTTCGCGTGGCAAGCACGCTCCTACAAAAAAGCACCTCCCCGTAGGAGCGACCTCGTGTCGCGATGGCTTTAGCTTAGCTTTTTGCCCATTCAAAACCCCGCTCATCGCGTGGCGAGCACGCTCCTACAAGGGCTCCCTCTGTGCCCACTTCCTTTTGTTTTGTAGGCCGTCTCTGTGAGACGGCAGGGCTTGAAGATGCCGCCCTGACACAGTTGCTACATGCTACACTACAAGAAACGGTGCCCCCAAACAAAAAGCCCTGCCGAAGCAGGGCTTTTGAGGAGATTGGATTGAATTAAATTGAATTGAGGTGAACCCCAATCAAAGCAAATCAAAGCAAAGCAAATCAGGCTTTGTTATTCTTGTTCTTACGGCGCAACCAGACCAAGGCAGCCAAGCCCAGTCCCAGCATGGCGTAGGTGGAGGGTTCGGGGATGGCGGTGTAGTTCAGGAAGATGTCTCCGCTGACAACTGAGTAGTTAAAGCTGGCAGCCGAACGAATGCTTGCGAGAGATTGTGAGGCAGAGTCTGTGGTAAGGGTGAGACTTCCGAAGAGCGGACCGCTGTAGTTGTTGTCAGCGGTGTCGAAGACCAGCCACTGTTGGTCGGTAGCCCAAAAAGTGTCGCTCCAGTTAACCGTCGAACCAGCGTTGAAGACGAGGCTGGAGGTCACACCGCTCTGGATGGTGAGGGTGCTGGCCGCTAGGATGTTCACGCCATCGTAGTTCGTGCCCCGGCCCGCAGTGGTGTTACCGATCAACTCGAATACAAAATCTGACCCCGTGTTTAAGGTCGTGCTACCCATGGTGGAGAGACCGGGGCTGGTGCCGGGAGAGAGCGTGGCACCAATGAGGATGGTAGTGGTGCCACTGATCGTGCCTGATCCACCCAGAGTCGCACCGCTGGCCACACTGACGGCGGAGCCGGCAGCCAAGCTCCCATTCACCAGCAGTGTGCCCGCAGATACAGTCGTTGCACCCGTGTAGGTGTTGATGCCGGAGAGGTTCACTGTTCCAGCGGTAGACTTGGTAAGGGCACCAGTGCCACCGAGGATGCCGGAGACCGTGCCGCTTTGCATCGCGTAAGAGGAGCCGGTTAGAACAGCCCCACCGGAGTTGCTGATTGTTCCACCAGCCAGGGTCACTGCGCCGACCGTGTCGCT